>OJMO01000019.1_pt1 | contig 134106 bp, 139 predicted proteins | sample 1597241 | NCBI WGS metagenome assembly OJMO01 (sample SAMEA2452129, study PRJEB22498) | human gut metagenome | biome: human feces; feature: human gut; material: feces | place: Australia | collected 2012 | reverse complement strand
GGTTTGAGTGCTGCTATATCTAATGATTATGGTGTTACCTCAGGTGATTTGACAGGAACATTAAATGTTGATAAGGATTTTGATTACTTGGAAGTTAAAGTTCGTTTTTATAATTCCAATAATTTAACATTATATGAATCATATGCCTATACCGGAAGTAATGTTCATCCTGGAAAATATTCAGTTGATGCATTTTATTATGGAAATGAAATGCCTACAAAAGCAGTAATTGAAGTATATAATGAGGTTAATGGTGATCCGATTCATACCCAAAATGTAAATATTAATTAAATGTTATCCAAGTAGGATAACACTTTTTTTTATTCTTCAACTGGTTCATAAATCAGACCGATTCCGCGGGTTTTAAATAATTCGGCTAATGCAATTATCAGTGAAAATATGAGGTTTGTAAGGAAAAACATTGCCCACCAGAGAGGTTCTGGTGATGTAAGTGTATTTATTCCTGAAGTTCCAATAATCATCATAGCTATCATGGTGATTGCAAACAGCACAAATGCAATTACACATTCTATTATCAGCAGTCCGATATAGAATAAAACATATCTTGCAGGGCCTATTGTTAAAATTACTTCTTTTATTTCTTTAAAGTCAAATGCTTTTTTGAAGTTGTCATGAGCAGCCATATTTGATAGGCTTATGAAACTTACAAAATATAATATGATTGCCAATATCATGGATATTGTTGCTCCGGCAGTTTGGATTATTCCTCCGGAGATGTTGTCTAAAAATGGGGTAGTGGTAACAGCCAGTATTATTATGGGGACTGCAAAGTATACGAATTTAACAAGAAATATTTTTACTCCGTTTATTAGCATTTCTTTCAGGTTATTAAATTCAGGCACTTTATCTGTTCCGTTAATCATTCCATGTGTTGAGATTTCTAGTATTCTGTATTCATATCCTAAAAATAAAAATATTGGTATTAATGTTAGTAATGAAGGTACAATTAAACTGGCGAATTTTAAATTTAAATTAGCATCCTGATAATGGATTAATATTAAAATATATGCCATCCATATGATAAAAGTTGAAAATAATGTTAGTCCAAAGTAAAGTAGTGATTTTGAGTTTTTAATTGAGTATTTAATGCTGTCATTGTATATGTCAAGTATCATTTTTTTCCTCCAGTATTTGCAGCAACTATGTAAAATATATGTTACTTATGTAAAATTAAGTTTACATCATATATAAATGTATGGTTTATGTTACATATCTGGAGTAAAATTTTAATGTAGAAAAAAAGTTTTAAAAGAAAAGAAATGAATCTTTTCTTTATGGTCTTAAACCAGATCCGCCTTGGAGAGTTATTGTTTCTCCGGAGATATAGCTTGCAGCTTCAGATGCTAAAAATAAGCAGGTTCCACCAATATCTTTTTCAGCATCACCAAATCTTTGTAATGGTATGCCTTGTATTGTTTTTTCATAAATTTCAGGATATTCTTCCCTCCACTGTTCTAATTGGGCAGTCATTACAAGAGGACATACAACATTGATGTTGATTCCGTCGCAACCCCATTCTGTTGCAGCTACTCTTGACATACCTCTGATTCCTTCTTTTGCAGCAGCATATGATGACTGTCCGTCTCTTCCAAACAATCCTGCACCAGATGCAAAGTTGATTACAGAACCTTTGCTTTCTTTAAGATATGGATAAGCATATTTCATAAAATTAAACACTGCATATAATCCGGAGTTAATTGCTAAATCAAAGTCTTCTTTTGTATGTTCTACAAGTTTTAATCCGGATTTGGAAGCTTGTGCATTGTTTATTAATACGTCAATTCTTCCATATTCATCAGTAATCTGTTTGATTGCATCTTTTACCTGGTCTTCATATCCGCCGTCAGCTACAATAGGCAATACTTTTACATCATATTTGTCTTCAAGTTCTTCTTTTGCTTTTAAAAGTGTGGATTCAGTTCTACCTGTAATTGCAAGGTTTGACCCTGCTTTTGCAAATGCTGTAGCTATACCAAATCCAATTCCTTTTCCTCCTCCAGTTATTATTGTTACTTTTCCACTCATATCGTTGTTCATAAATACTCGCCTCTTAACATAAATATAACGAAGTATATTTATCACGATTTATAATATGCCTTTTGTATTATATAAAATTTGCTTATTGATTTTTATTAAAAGGGATTGTACTGATTTATTTTCATCAGTGGCGGATTATGTGTCTTATTTAATTTTATAGGATAAAATTTAAACATATGTTTAAAAAAAGTAGAACAATTTTATAAAAAAGTAAATTAGAAGATTTCTCTTAAGACTGTGTGGTGTTGTTGTCATTTGAGAAATCTGCTTTGTTCTGGTCAAAATCACCTGTAGCTTCTTTTATGACATTGCCGTCATGTATGATTTCAACTTTGACATGATCTATTGCTAAATATTTTGGGCTGTTGTAAAATGCAAAACAGGAACCGTATTCGTTGTTGTCTACAGTATTTAAACCTTCAGTTGTAGAAGCTAATGCATTTCCATTACTGTCATAGTATGTTGTTTTCAGAAGGTAACCCTGGGTATTTGACGGAAGATTGCTAAATATAGCATTTACATTGTAATAATAACCGCTTTCCTCACCGGTTGCTGAAATATCAGTAATGGTTATTGAGATGCTGTCGGGATTGTAAAATATATTGCCGCTGAAAATAGCCAGTCCTATAATTATAATAACTATAACTGCAACAGGAATTAATATTTTGTTTTTAGGAAGGTTAAATGAAGCTTTGTCGCTAAATATTTTAGAATCCATATCATTATTTGATTTAGTTTTATCTGGAGCTTCATTAAATAATATTTCATCTGCATCTTTTTTAGGAGTTTCAGCTTCTTCAGTTTTCATAACTTCTTTGGGAGTTTCTTCAGCCGGATGATTATTGTCAACTAAAACAGAATATCCGCATTCATTACAAAATTGTGCATCATCAGGCAGTTCATTTCCACATTTCGGACAATATTTGCTCATTTTGTTTTCACCTCCATTATAAATTGAATCTGTATTAATATGTATATAATTTGTTATTGATATTTGTTTCTAAAATTTTTCGAAAAATTTATTTATCATTACTGTTTATTTTTAATTAAGAGGTTTTTTATATGGTAGAATTAAAAGGAACAAAAACTGAGGCAAACTTGAAAGCAGCTTTTGCAGGAGAGTCACAGGCACATACTAAATATGAATACTATGCAAGTCAGGCAAAAAAAGACGGCTATGTTCAGATTTCCAATATTTTTTCAGAAACTTCACACAATGAAAAGGAACATGCTAAAATCTGGTTTAAACTATTGCACGGTGGCAGTATTCAGGATACAGCATCCAATCTTAAAGATGCGGCAGAAGGTGAAAATCATGAATGGACAAGTATGTATCCGACTTTTGCAAAAGAAGCTAGGGAAGAAGGATTTGATGAAATAGCTTACTTATTTGATGCAGTAGGAGCTATTGAAAAAGAACACAACGAACGTTACGATGTTTTACTCAAAAAAGTTGAGGAAGGCAGCGTATTTGTAAAAGAAGAAGAAATTATCTGGATTTGCGGAAACTGCGGACATATTTTCAAAGGAAAAGAAGCACCTGAAAAATGTCCTGTCTGTGCTCATCCAAAAGCATACTTTGAAAAAAAGGCAGATAATTATCTCTAGATTTTTAAAATCTGGACTTTTTTCTTCTTTTTTTTTTTATTGTAAAAAGGATTTAAATTTAAAAAAAAGTTAAAATTTAGCTATTTGTTAATAGCTATTAATTTTTTAGCAGCTTTCATATCATTGCTGTAGATATGGCCGCTGGTGGAGTGGTAATGGATTCCTCCGAAGTTTACTTTTTCGCCTAATAACTCTTTATTAAGCTCTTCTTTCATTTTAATTCCGATATATGCTATAAAAAACATATTTGAATAGAAAGCTCCAAAGATGTCGTTGGACCTGAATAAGCAGTGGATTGTTAATTCATTGTTACGGACAATGCATTGCAGGAACTGTAAACATGGAATGTCTTCACGGTCCTGATCCAATTTCGGGTCATATGTAACAGCTACTGCACGGTTACTTCCAATTGCATGCAGCATTCTTTTTTTCATCACTTCAAACTGGTCAACATCAAAATGAGCCAATATTCGGTTTGGATAAGTGTATACAAAACCCTGATCGTCACTGTTTTCAAATGACTTAACATATTCATAGAGTGCATCACTTTTAATAGGACAGCCTTCAATATCGTACTTTCCTGATTTGATTTCGTTTAGCATCATATCAGTAGTCATATGCTGGTATTTTGCCACAAATTTCAAGTTTAACGGATCATCAATTACGTAAAAATTACCTAAACTTTCTTTTAAATGGTGGTTGCTGTCTTTATATGTTTCCTTTCCCTGGTTTAAGATTTTTTTAACAAAATCCAAATAACATTGATTGATAGATAGCATAATAAAATAATTCCTTATAATTAGTTATTTTAATTTTAGTTTCTTTTATGATATAAATTTAAATATTTTTGTTTATAAATAAATTTATAATTAGATTTATTAAAATATGCTTAATTGAAATATAGTTTACATCGCTATTTTATTTATGATGGTACTTATGTAATTATATGATAATTTTTGTATATTGCCTTTATTTTCGAAATAAATGTTATATGTGTATTTATATTAGTAAATCTAATGTATTATTGTATAAAATTATATTCCATATATATTTATACGATATTATAAAATTAAATTTTGGAGGAACAAAAAGTGGTCAAATGTGTTAATAAGTCAATTGTACTTTTTTCGGTATTTTTGTTATTATTAATGATTGTTCCATCTGCTTTTGCTAGTGATGCTGTTGATAACCAGACAGTCATTAGCAGTGATGAACAGATTGAAATTTCTGCTGTTGATGACGGTGGAGTTATTTACAGTCATGGTGAAGATACTAACGTTCTTACAGGTTCTAATGATATATATTTCAATGCATCTGCTGAAAGTGACGGGAGAGGAACACAATCCAGTCCATACAAGTACCTGCAGTATAACAGATTAACTTCAGGCTGTACTGCCCATTTCGCAGACGGTACTTATGAGCTGGATTATAAAAAAGGAATATATTCTTCCATGACTTTCATGGGTCAGAGTGCTCAAAATACTATCATTAAGTTTAATGGTATTGCTTTTAATGTTGGAGATGGCTATACTTTAACTTTAAAAGATTTAACATTGGATCATGCAACTGTTAAGAATTTGGGTACTGTTAGTGCAACTAATGTAATATTTAAAAACGGTGTAGCTGTTGATGATACTTCTTATGGATATGATAATGCATACGGAGGAGCTATCTACAATTATGTCAGTACTGATTATTACGGTTATGTGAATAATGTGCCTAAAAATACATTGTATAATTGTACATTTCTAAATAACAGTGCGATGTATGGGGGAGCCATTTATCTGCCTTACGGGGAATTATCTCTTTCAAATTGTAAGTTTATTAATAACTCTGCACATTGGTTTGGCGGAGCTATAGCTTCTGATAAGGATTCTAAAATTTCTGTTGTCGGCACTGTTTTTGAAAACTGCCGTTCTGTAGATGATGCAGGAGGAGCTATTTATGCATTTTCGACTGATCTGGAAGTTAGAGACAGTACTTTTAATAATTGTTCTGCAAACTTTGCAGGAGCTATTTGTAGTTTAAATTCTGAAATTTTAATTTCTTATTCTAATTTTACAAATAATCTTGCAAGATATGAAGGTGGAGCAGTATATAAAATGTATGGTTCAGGAACTGTTATAAAGTCCAACTTTACTAAAAATGCTGCTTTAAACGGAGGCGCATTATTTAGCGATAACTGTACTTCTTTTGAAATTAAAAACTCTGAATTTGCATCAAATGCAGCAACAGGATTTGGAGGAGCAATATTTTCCAATGCAAATCCTAAACTTACAGTTGATGGAGTTACATTTACTGACAATAAAGCCAGTTACAATGCCAACATGTTAAATCAGTCTAATTTCAGTCCTATTGTATCAAGCACCAATAATTACTCATTATTTGTTTACAAATCATTATTTAATGGTACATTGCCTGCAAGATATAATTTAGCTGAAAATGGTTTTGTAACTGATGTTAAAAACCAGCAGGATTCAGGTAACTGCTGGGCATTTGCAGCACTTGCTTCACTTGAAACCTGTGTTTTAAAAGCAAGCAATAAAACATTTAATTTTTCTGTGGAAAACATGAAAAATTTAATTGAAATGTATTCTGCCTACGGCTGGAAAATGGAAACTAACGAGGGCGGATATAACGGAATGCCAATGGGTTATTTGGCTAGCTGGTTAGGTCCGGTTAATGCTACTTTGGATCCATTTGATGATAAGGGAACTTTATCTCCGCTTTTAGACAGTGAAATGCATATTCAAAACATTTATGTTTTGCCTGCACGTACAAGTTACACTGATAATGATGCTATAAAAGAAGCTATTTTAAAATACGGCGGATTATATGCTTCATATTATCACTCAGCAGGTTATCTCAACTCTAAAACTAATGCTTATTATGATCCATACACAGGTAATGGAAACCATGCAATTACTGTAGTTGGCTGGGATGACAATTATTCAAAAAATAATTTCTATACTGCTCCTGCAGGTGATGGTGCATTTATAGTTAAAAACAGCTGGGGAAGTTCCTGGGGAGATAATGGTTACTTCTATATCTCTTACTATGATGGAGTTTTATTTGCTGTAAATAAAGATAATCAGGCATTTACCTACATTTTAAATGATACTGTAAGATACACCAAAAACTACCAGTACGATGTTGCAGGAATGACTGATTACTTAATAACCGGTAAAAAAACTGTATGGTATAAGAATATTTATAATGCAACCGGCAATGAGGCAATTGCTGCTGTATCAACATTCTTCAATACAACTGTTGATTACGAAATTTCTATTTATGTAAATGATGTATTGCAGCTTACCCAAAACGGCAGACATGAAGGAAGCGGATATTATACAATTCCATTAAAAGAATATGTTCCTGTAGCTGTTGGGGATATCTTCAAAATTGTTGTAAAACTTGCAAATCCTCAAAACGGATATGCTGCTGTTCCTATTTCAGAACAACTTTCAACAACAAGATGTTATTATGTTCCTGGTGTATCATACTTCAGTAATGACGGTAAGAAATGGACAGATTTATATGATTACTCAGCTTCAGCTTATAGCCACACATATAATTCTCAGGTAGCCTGTCTTAAAGCATTCACTATCACTGATATACAGAATACAACTGTTACTTTAAATAACATTGCTCCTAAAGTTCAGGAGTTCAGTGAAATTATAGCTACTGTAACTGACGGTAAAGGCAAACTGGCTAAAATCGGTGAAGTTATTTTCAGCATTAACGGAACTAATTATACAGCTGGTGTAGTTGACGGTGTTGCAAAGATTAATGTATACTTTGATGAAGTTGGAGATTATGTAATTTCAGCTAACTATAAAAATAACGGATTGTATAACGGATCTTTCGTTCAAAAAACCGTCAGCGTTACCAAAACCGATGTTAATTTAACTGCTTATATTGGCGATATTGTTTATGGTGAAAACCCTATTGTCAGTATTAATGTAACTTCAGTAGCTGGTGTTAATGTAACAGGTGATGTTGTTTTAACAATCAGCAACAAAAAATATATTGTTAATGTTGTCAACGGTTTGGCTGTATTTGAAATACCTGAAATGTTGGATGCCGGAAAATATCATATTGATGTATCTTATTTGGGCAGTGAAAAATATAATGCTGCTGATGGCACTGCTGATTTTACAGTAGCTAAAAAAGAAATCACCATGAATGTAACTATAGATAAAGATTACAGAGACATAACAGTAAATGTTAACTTGTCTGAAAAACTTGATGGAAATTTAACAGTTCTTGTAAATAATACACCTTACACATTATCTTACACTAATGGAACAGGTTCATTAATATTAAAAAACTTAACTTATGGAAATTATACAATCAATGCAGTTTTCACAAAAGATAACTACCAGACAGTTAATGTATCTGAAAATGTTGAAATAAACTCCATCAAAACAGTTTTAGAAGCAGAAAATGTTGTAATGTATTATAAAGACGGCACAAGATTTGCAGTTGTCCTGAAAGATATTAACGGCAATCCGTTAGCTAATATGGATGTAATCATTTCAATAAACGGCAGAGACTATGTTAAACAAAGCGATGAAAATGGTACTGCTTCTTTAGGCCTTAATTTGGAGAGTAAAAATTATACTGTTGTTACCACATTTGGCGGAAATTCCAAATACTTCGGAACCCGTTCAAACAATACAGTATCTATTTTATCAACACTTATCAGTAAGGATATAGTTAAATACTACAGAAACGGTACACAGTTCTATGCAACTGTTCTGGATTTCAAGGGAAATCCGTTAGCCAATACAACTGTTATGTTTAATATAAATGGTGTATTCTACAATAAAACCACTGATGAAAATGGTACTGCTAAATTAAATATCTGGCTAAGGCCTGGAAAATATATTATTACAATATTTAATTTGGTTACTGGTGAACAGGCAGGCAATAATGTCACTGTATTGTCTAAAATTGTTGAAAATTATGACTTGGTTAAATACTATAAAAATGCTTCAAAATTCTCAGTTAAAATCTTAGACAGTCAGGGATATCCTGTTGAAGGAACTATTGTAACATTCAACATCAACGGTGTATTTTACTACAAAGAAACTGATGCAAATGGTATAGCTAGTTTAGCTATTAATTTAAGACCTGGAAAATATGTAATTACTACTATGTATGGTCAGTATGATATAGGAAACAATGTTACTGTTCTACCGACATTACAAACTAGCGATTTAAAAATGAAGTATCTTGATGGTTCAGCATTCAATGCAAGAGTTGTAGACGGTCAGGGAAATCCATTAGCTAATCAGATTGTTACATTTAATGTAAATGGTGTGTTCTATAATAAAGTTACAAATGATGAGGGTATTGCATCCTTAAACATTAGGCTAATGAAAGGGGAATACATCATTACTTCAATATACAATGGATTTGAAACCGGAAATACAATTAAAATTCAATAAGGTTTTTTAAATAAAACCTTTTTTCTTTTTTTGTTATATAATTTATTTTAAATATTATATATTTGCAATAGGAATTATCTTATTTTCAACAGCTGCTTTAAAATATTTGCAATGTCTTTAATTAAATAAGCTAATTTTTTAATAACTTATCATTTAATTAGCTGATTTTCCAATTTAATTGATAAAAAAACTTCAGCAAAAAATAAAAAAAGTTAGAGTTCCTACATTATGAACTCTAAAACCATATAAATGAATAAAAGTGCAAATAAAATCCACATTGCTTTGGATATTTCTTTTGCTTTACCGAATAAGACTTTAACGATAACAAATGCAAATACACCTGCAATAATACCTGTTGTAATACTTTGGGTAAGTGGAGTTACAATAATGGCAGCAAGTGCAGGAATCAGATCAGAAAGATTGCCTGTATCAAGGTTTTTGTACAGTCCGCACATTAAGATACCTACAACAACAAGTGCAGGAGCTACTGCAAAGGTTGGGATGATTGTAAATATAGGTGCAAACGGAATTGCAAGCAGGAATAAAATACCAACTACAATAGCTGTAAGACCTGTTCTTCCTCCTTCCATAATACCTGTGGAACTTTCAATGTATGTAACTACAGGTGAAGTACCTAAAAGGGATCCGATCATTGGTCCGAGTGCATCTACACTTAAAACCTTTTTAAGTCTTGGCAGTTTGCCGTTTTCATCATATCCGTCAACTTTTGTTGTAAGTGCAGTTAAGGTTCCCATTGTATCAAATAGAGAAATTACCAGAAATGTGACGGCAATGATTATAAAGTCAATAAATGCTCTTACTCCGGTAAATACTCCGCTAGCTTCTCCGAATTTAAATGCAACATTACCAAGTGATCCGCCCAGATTGCTGTTGATTATAGCTGTTGGTATTAATGACTGGTCAGGTAAAACAGGACATCCTGCCAGTTCTAAAACAACTCCGATAATGTATGTTGCAATAATTCCGATTAGAATATTTCCTTTTACATTTTTCTTCATTAAAACCATTATGATGACAAAACAGATTAATGCCAAAAGGTTTCCGAGAGTAAAAATAGTTGAAGCGCTTCCAAGTCCTATTAGCTGTGTGGCCCAGTTTGCATCTCCGATATTTATTATCTGTGAAGAGTATGACAGGATTCCGAGGTTACTTAAACCTAATGCAAGGATAAATAAACCTATACCTATTGATATACCGAATCTTAAAGAGTCAGGAATTGAATAGAATAATTTTTCACGTAGGGAAGTAAGTGAGATAACCAAAAAGATTATACCTGAGACAAAGATAGCTAAAAGTGCATATTCCCAGCTGTATCCCATAGTAAGTACTACGGTATATGTGAAAAATGCGTTAAGACCCATTCCTGCAGCCAGTGCATATGGGTAGTTTGCTATGTATCCCATTAATATTGTAGCTATTGCAGCTGAAAGTGCAGTTGCAATAAATACTCCTTGTATGTCCATTCCAGTTTCACTTAACATTGCAGGGTTTACAATTAATATGTAAGCCATAGCCAGAAAGATTGTAATACCTGCAATGATTTCAGTTTTCACGTCTGTATTATTTTCTTTAAATTTAAAAAAAGCATCTAACTTAGACATATTATTATCTTTTTTAAATAATGCTTTATAAGTTTTTATATTTAAGTTCAGTTTCTTTCGATTTTTTTAGGCTGTATATTCAAATTGTAATTTATTTTTAGCATTTATATTCATTTTTAATTTGCTTATTTAAAATTTGTTTCATTTTCTAATTTCTTCAAAATATTCTTCGGGTTTTGTCAAAGTATTACTGGCTTTTTTTGAACAGCTTCGTGAATTGTACAATTGTGTTAAAATTAATAGAATATATTGTGTTAATATAGCGATATTCTTGTAATATTCTAATTATTATATAGTTGTCTGCAAAAATACTATTGTTTTGTTTAATTTTACATTTTTTAGATAAAGCTTAAATTTGTTTATCATATCAGCAATTTTCAAATGAATTTTTAGTTGTTTTCATATAAATAATATCTAAAACATGGACAATTTATCATATCTTATAAAACAATATTACCACAAAGTATATATTACATGCTAATATAAAATATAAAGCAAGGTGCAGATTATTAAAAATTAGGTCTTATTTTTAAAAAGCAACTTTGAAAAAATGTGGTAACTGTGAATAGCAATGATGAATTATTGAAAAAATGTAGCTATGTTGCAATTTCTAGCTACAGGCGAAAAGTACTGGAAACCTTAAAAAACGATGTCAAAATACCAACAAAAATCAGTGAAGAATCAGGAGTAGGAATAAAACATGTTAGCAATGTACTGACAGATTTAAAAGAACACAACCTAATAGTCTGCATTAATGAAGACGCCCACAAAGGCCGTCTGTATCGTCTGACTGATGAGGGCAAAAATGTTGTCAGCATGATTGGAGAAATGGGATGGTAAACTCCTTTTTTTTAAACAGATGTAAATCCGTCTCCGCCCATTATCCATTTTTTGCCGTTTGAATCTTCAACCAGTGCAGATTCCATGTCTCCCATATAATTGTATTCAACAATTTGGTAATCACCAATCTTTTTTTTGTATTCTCCGCTTTGAAGAATTTCATCTAGGCTGCGGGTTTTTTCGATTTTCAGGATAACCACATGGTGAACAGCTGAAGTATTTTTATAATGGCTGTTTCCGTTATATTGGATTTTAACATCATACTCACCGGCAGGAACATTATTGATTTTCAGGATAGCTATTCCGTTTTCATCAGTTGTAAGGTTAAATGAATTTGATCCAAATGAAATGGAAATGTTCTGATTAGCTATCGGATTTCCTTTGGAGTCACATAACTCTACACTGTATGCATCACTGTCTTTAAGAGTGTCTGGTGATTTTACACTTAAGCTGGTGCTTTCATGAGTATCTATGCAAATAACCGATATAAATACAATCCCTAAGATAATTGCAACAGCTGCTAATATTTTTACCAGGTTTTTTTCATTCATGCTTGTTATTTTTATACTTTTTAATAACAATATTTAAATACTAATTAAACACAATATTATAACATAGACCTGATTTAATAATCTGCACCAAAATTATTAAAGTTATGGCAGGTCTTTGTAGGAAGTATGTTTCTAAAAATGTACTCCTACTTAAAATTCAACAATAAATGAATAACTGATTATAATTTTAATCATAACCTTCTGATTCCAGATAATCATCAATATCAGGATTGTCTCCGTATTCATAGTGGTCATAATACCAGTCTGGATCATTTTTGGCAAGTGTGTCGGGTGATGTATCCACTCCTCTGTAATGTGATGAAGGGCTCTCATAGCTGTAGCTTACATAGTTGGATGTGTCTGAATCATCTGAAGGATAGCTGTCTGTTGATGAAAAGCTAATGAGACTGTTGAGGGTTAGGATTAAAATTGCACATATTATTAAAATAGCTATTATCTTATTTTGCTGATTCCAGTTTTTAAAATCATTAATCAGATTCGGACTGGAATTTCTGTTGGCAATTTGAACATCGTTATATACTTCATAAAATCCGTAAACCCAAACCAAAACGGATAAAATGCCGAATATATTTGAAAAAAATGCCAAAGCAGCAAAAAGTACTCTGAGTATCAGTAATGTTAATCCTTTTTTGGTATTTCCTGCATAGATTGAACCAAGTCCTGTCAGTATAAATGTCAGTACCAGTGCAATGTATATGTTTTTGTTTTTTAGTTTCTTTCCGCATTTGGAGCAGAAAGTTGCATTATCTGCAAGTTCACATCCGCAGTTATTACAAATCATCTTTTTAACTCCTTATGGTGATTATTCAATTTTTGATATATAACTTTTTTTAAATAATTTTAGTAATATTTATATACAATAAAGATACATAATTGTTATTAACGTGTTAGAATTAATGGATTATATAATGTTTTAATTAATTGTAAAATTGCTGAAAATTTATTATCTGTCTTTAAAATCAATTAAAAAAATTTATATGTTTATTAATTTAAACTAGAATTATATTAAATAAGATAGGAGGAATTTAAAATTAAAAATGTAGAAAATTTAAAAATTGCTGCATTACTCCATGATATTGGAAAGTTCTATCAAAGAACAGACAAGAGCCATTCTGAAGAATATAAAAAATATTCTCAGGATGATTATGGTAAAAATGGAGCACATGCCAAATGGTCCTGTGACTTTTTAGATAAATACTACAATGATGATATTGTGGATTTGGTTTTATATCATCATAACCATACAAAATCTAATTATCCTGATTTGTGCAGTATTTTAAAAAAAGCAGACCATCATTCCGCTTCTGAAAGGGAAGATATTGATGATACGCAAGAAGTTAATAAAACTCCTTTAATTTCATTATTTTCTAAAATTGTTTTGGAAGGTAATGGCAAAGTTGACGAACAGTATATCCCATTAAATAAATTGTCTTTAGATGATGGAAGTTTTAATAATTTAAAACCTGCAGCTAAAAAGGACACTATGGGAGGGTGGAATTTAGTACCTGAATATAATCGTTTATGGGATGAATTTAACTCTGAATTTGAATTAATTCAAAATAAAACCGATTTTAATACATTAATTGCTTTATTAAAAAAATATGCTTCAACTATGCCTTCAGCAGCATATAAATCTAAAAGTGATATTTCATTATATGACCACTCAAAAACAACTGCAGCTTTAGCAGTTTCCAGATATTTATTTAATCGTGATGGTGATGTTAAATTAACTCAAAATAATGATTTAAACTGTTATTTAGCTATTGAAGGAGATATTTCAGGAATTCAAAAATTTATTTTTAAAATCTCTTCACCTCAGGAAGCACAAAGCGGAATGAGTAAACGTTTAAGAGGAAGATCTCTTTATCTGACACTGCTTTGTGATGCAATAGCTACACATATTGCAGAAGAACTTGAATTATGCGAAGCTAACATTTTATTCTGTGGTGGTGGAAGATTTACAATAATTGGACCAAATACGAAAACTGCAAAAGAAAAATTAGCTGAAATTAAATCAAAACTTAATAAATTCTTTATTGATGAGTTTAATGCTGAATTATACTTAGCTTTAGTTTCAATAGAATGTTGTGGTGATGATTTAGCTAAATTTGGTCAGATAACTCGAAAATTATCCAATAAATTAAATGAAGATAAAAAACATAAATTCTCAGATAATCTTGATGAGGTCTTTAATTTCGATGAGGAAATTAAATATGATGATTTATGTTCAGTTTGTGGAACTCCATATCCTAAAAAAGAAGATTCTGTAGTTTGTAAAACTTGTAAAAACCATGAAAAATTAGGTCAAAATGCAGCTAATGCAGATTATATGATTAAGTGTATTACTGATAAAGGTGAAGGTTACTTTATTGAACCTGCAAATGTTGATTATCACTTTTTAAATAAATCTAGGGATATTGCAGATAAAATTAATAGTTTGTCTAAAACTTGTAAAAATGTTGAAGTTATTAAATTAAATGATACCAACTTTTTAGATTTAGCTAATCATGAATTTGAAAGTAATGTTTCATTTAGCTTTAGTTTCATGGGAAATACAGTTCCTAACCTTGGTCGTTTTGCAGATAATCATAAATACATGCCATTATACTTTGAACACTTAGCAAAAATTAGTAATGGTGCTAATAAATTAGGTGTTTTAAAAATGGATGTAGATAATTTGGGATTAATCTTTTCTGAAGGCTTAAAGGAAAGTTATGATGAAAATCTTGGAATTTCAAGAGTTTCAGCATTAAGTTCTCAATTAGATATGTTTTTCTCAGGATTTGTAAATAACATTGCATCTGAGTTTAAAGTTTATTCAAAAGTCTTTGATGAGGATAAATTTGATAAAAAAGAATTGGAAATCCAAAATGACAATGAAGAAATTAAAGAAAGTGTTTTTGTTTATAAATTAAAATATGGATGTGAATTATCTGATGATGAGGAGGATAAATTAAAAGATTATGAAATCCCTACAATCCATATAAATTACTCTGGAGGAGATGATTTACTGGTTTTAGGACCATATGATGATATTATAAAATTTGCACAGAAATTAAGAAATAGTTTCAAAATATGGACTGCATCTAATCCATCAATTAATTTGTCTGGAGGTATAAATATTGTTTCTCCAAAATTCCCGATTGGTAAAGCAGCCATAACTTCCGAAGAATATTTGGATGCTGCAAAATCTTGCGGAAGGGATAAAATAACATTGTTTGGAGAAGTTGTTAACTGGGATACAAAAGATTTATTTAAAGGATTTGACGAATTATTTGAATTTGCTGTAAAACTGGAAGATTACTGTACAAATAATAGACTGTCTAAAGGTATTGTTTATTCAATGTTACATTTATGGCAAAATAATTACAAAAACCTGGGATTACTGTCTAATGAAAATAAATGGGATGAAGATGTTCACAGAAGGTTGAGTATTAAAAGATTTGTACCTTTATTTAAATATAAATTGAGATTAGTAAAAGATAAGGAAGTTTTTGAAGATTTAAATAAAAAAGGATTAAAATTCATGCCTTGGATTAAAATTCCTGTTTCATGGGTTAGTTTAAGAATGAGGTGATATTATGGCAAGAGATTATAATAGAAATAATAGACAAAATGAAAATGAAAATTATAATGATGTTACAAACAGAATAAAAAGTTTAAATCAGCTATCTGATTTATCTATAAAAGATATTGCAGATGAAGGAGGATATGCAGATAAAGTAGCGAAAGGATCTAAACAGCTTAAAACAAACCAACTAAGAAAATTCTTTGGTGCAGTTAGATTAATTGAACAAAAAACAACATGGGATGAAATTGAACCGGAATTTTATCTTTTAAAACCTAAATTAGCAGTTGCTGTAGGAAGAGGAAATGTTCCAAAGGCATTTTATAATTTTATGATGGCAGCTATGAGTAAAGTGGATGTTGGGTCTGAAGAAGATAAAATGAAAAATTTTAAAACATTTATAGACTTTTTTGAATCAATTGTAGCATATCATAAATATCACTATCCAAAAAATTAAGTTAAAATAAGGAGGAAATTATTATGTTTAAAGAAAATTTTGTTATTAAAGGAGAATTAGTTTGTGAAACAGGACTTCATATAGGCGGATCTAACGATAATATTGACATTGGAGGAACTGATAATGTTATTATTCGTGATGTAGTTTCAGATTTACCATTTATCCCAGGATCATCTTTAAAAGGAAAACTTAGATCTTTATTTGAATTAAATGATAAGGAATCTGCTCAAAGTGTAATGAAAAACGAAGGAGGTTCTGCAACTGACGGTGATTCCAAAGCAGCTAAAATCTTTGGAGTATCAGCAGATAATAATAAAGCTTTAGATTTCCCTACTAGATTAATTGTTAGAGATGCTTTTCCAACAGAAGAATCAATTGAACTATGGAGTAAACAGGAAGATATTGTTCGTGGAGCAGAATTAAAATATGAAAACAATCTTAACCGTATTACTTCAGCAGCTACTCCAAGAAATATTGAAAGAATACCAAAAGGATCTGCATTTGCTTTTGAATTCATATTTTCAGTTTATGAAGAAGATGAAGATAATTTAATGGGTGTATTTGAAGCAATGCGTCTTTTAGAGGACAATTATCTTGGAGGAAGTGGTAGTAGAGGTTTTGGTAAAGTTAAATTTGCTAATATTTCAATTACAAAAAGAGATCAAGATTATTATAAAAAAGACATAGATGAAGAAGTTATTATTGAAAATGCAGATATTTCTGAAGCTGTTAAAAGTATTAACTAAGGAAAGATAATTAAATTTAAGATATGAGGTGAAAAAGTGTTAATATATTTAAAACCCTTATCAATCTTTCCAGAACTTCACTCAGATACATTATTTGGTGCAATAACTTATGCAATAAGTCAGTTATATCCTGAAAAAGTTGATGAAATGGTTAAATCTTTTGAAGATGAACCTCCATTTATAATTTCCTCAACATTTCCATTTATATTTAAAGAAGATTTTGAAAACGGTAAAAAAATAAAATTTTATCCTAAAATTATATTTCCGCAAAAATCAAAAGATTTGGAAGAAAAGTATCATCCTAAAGATTTTAAAGAATATAAAAAAGTTAAATTCATTGAAGAAAATTTATTCTTTGACTTATTAAAAGGTAAATTAAGTGAAAGTGACATATTAAGAAATTATAATCAATATACCTTTATTAAAGGATTGCTTATGAGGGAATCTTATAATATTGATGTTAATTTTGGAGAAAATATTATTCCAAATAATAGTGTTAACCGTATAACCAATGAAACAGAAGGTATTTTCTACACATCTGGAAATGAATTTAAAAATATGGGGTTATTTTTCTTAGTAGAATTTATGGATGAGGATTATAAACCAATTGTTAAAGCAGCTATTAAATTCTTAAAAGACCGTGGATTTGGAAGAGATATTTCAACAGGAAAAGGTCAGTTTGATTATTTTATAGATGAAGAATACTCTTTAAATAAGTATGAAGGTAATTATTTTGTAACTTTATCAAGATTCATTCCAAATTTAGATGATTTGGCACATATTAATGAATTTGCAAGTTATGAAATAGATTCAAAAAGAGGAAAAAGCTCATCTAATGAAATTAGAAAACAAATAAGATTCTTTAAAGAAGGATCAGTTTTCCCAGATTATAAAAAATATTATGGAAGAAATGTTAGTTCAGGTAAGGTTAATCCAGCTATTGAATATGGATTTGCATTTCCATTAAAATGCAGATTAGAGGAGGATAAATAATGTCTTGCGAATCTTATGATTTACGTTTAACTACTTTAAGTCCGATTCACATAGGTTCTGGAAAATCATATAGCTGTTGTGAATTTGTTCCAGCCAAAGCTAAAAGTAAAGGACAAATTGTCAAAATAATAAAAAGAGTTAATTTGACAAATTATTACTCCAGTTTATCTGATGACAGAAAAGATACTTTTTTAGCTAGTCTAACAAATTCCAACTTTGAATTAAAACAATTTGATAAAAAAATAAAAAAGGATTTTGTCAGATACCAGTGTATTGATAATAGTCGTGTTGATTTTATTAACGAGGTTCAAGAACATATCAAAACCTCTGATAAGTTATATATTCCAGGTTCCTCAATTAAAGGAGCTATTAGAACAGCTATCTTTTATAACTTGTTAACTGAAGAGGATATGGATAAAATCGGTAGAGATATTTCCAGTAATCGTCGCATTAATAGTTTATCTGATGGTTTATTAAAAAAATATTTCACCAGTGGTTTTGGTAATAATGATGCTCAATATAATATATTTAGATTTATGCAAGTTGCAGACACTACAACTACAAATCTTCCAAGAATTGAGCAGGTTTTAGCAGTAATGGCAACTGATGATAGAAGAAAAAACCAATTTTATTCAAGACATGGTAAAGTTGTAAAAAGTTATTTGGAAACAATTGGTGCAAATAAAAATTTTAAATCCAGTTTAACAACAACTTTTGACAGTAATATCTATCGAAAATTAAAACTTGATGATAAATCTGAAATATTGGACTTAAATTATCTTAAAGATGTTTTATTTAAGTTTAGTCAGGATTTAATTTATTATGAAATGGATTTTGCAGATAAATATGATATTGAGTATTTATCTAAATTTTATGAAACTTTAAATAAGAAAAATACTGTAGATGCACCATTACTTAAAATTGGTGCAGGTTCAGGTTTAATGGCAACATCTATTGCTATGAAACTTAAAGAATATGATCTAGCATATTTTGATGGAGTTAGAAAGTCTTTTAAAAGAAGTTATGAATTTGAGTTTCCAAAATCCAGAAAAGTCACTAAACAGGGAAAACCGTTTGGTTGGGTTAAATTGGAATTTAATTAAGGTGTGTTAAGTGAGTAATAGAAAAGTATTAGTTATGAGTGTTGGAGGTTCTCCAGAACCTCTAATCCATTCTATTGATAATATAAAACCAAAATTAGTTTATTTCATACATTCTGAAAAAACATTAAGTGTTGTTGATGAAATAAACAAAAATACAAAACATAAATATGATTATTTAACTAAACAAGTTGATAATCATGAAAGTATTGAAGATGCATTTGAAAAATCAAAAGAAGTTCTTTTTGAGTTAAACAAAAAAGGATGGGATGAAATAACAATTGATTTTACTGGTGGAACAAAACCGATGACTGCAGGTTTAGTTTTAGCTTCAACTGGTGATAAATACACAGATTCTTATAACTATTCCTATGTAGGTTCTAAGATGAGTGAAAATGCAGAAGTTAGAAATAAAGATGGTGTTGGAATTGTTATTTCAGGCCATGAACAAATAAAACCTCAAAAAGATCCATATGACACATATGCTGTGCTGGAATTTAATCGTGGAAAAAACTTCTTTAATCATTATCAATTTGAAGCAGCTATTCAAAACTTCAAAGAAGCAGAAGCAAAATTAGATGATGGGGAATTAAAAGATTTAGCTAAATTTTATATTAAATTAGTTAATTTCTATCAAAAATGGGATAAATTCAATGATAGAATTGAAATTTATAATGAAAAGTTAGATAAAATTGAATCATTTAAACTTCCAAGTTATTTTTATAAAGAAATCATTCAAAAATGTCCTAATGAATTATTAAGTAATGATTTTGATAATTCTGAAGAATTTATAAATCAATTAAACAATAATTTGGAATTTTTAAGATTAAAAATACAAAATAATCAAAAAGAAGCTATGAAATATTATCTGCCTGATTTATTAAATAATGCTCATCGTAAAATTGAAGAAGGCTTTTTTGATGATGCAGTTGCCCGATTATATAGGGCTATAGAATTAATTGCACAGGTATCACTTAATAGTCATGATTTAATTGATGTTGAAAAATTTAAAAATCATAAAGTTTTCCATATTAACAGAAAACAGTTTAAAACCCAAACTAAATTTGATCCAGAAATTCCTAAAATGATTCAAAACTGGAATATTAAAGAATATGAAGACCGTGACAAAACATTTAAAGTTCCAAAAGACAAATCTTACAAGATTTTAGAAGCATTTGGTGAAGATTTAGCTAAAAAATATTTTGCAGATGAAAGATTGAAAAATGCAGTTAATAAAAGAAATGATTCTATTTTAGCACATGGTTTAAATCCAATGAATAAAAAAGATGCAGAAGATTTATATAATCGTGTTTTATATTATTCTAAATTTTTCTGGGTTGATATTGAAAAATATATGAAAATGGCAGAGTTTCCTAAATTTAAATAGTGATTTTAAATGAAAATAAATACTTGTAATTTGTTAATTAAAACAGATAAAGATATTTCACAGGAATCTAATAAACTTAGAGGATATATTGGAAATAAATTTAAAAATCATCCATTATTACATAATCATTATGGTAATGAGAAATTTTTATACTCATATCCTTTAGTTCAGTATCATATTCTTGATGGCCAGGCTATGATTTTTGGAATTGAAGAAGGAGTAGCTGTTCTAAAAGATATTTCAGGTGATTTAAAAGAGCTTAATTTGGACCATACTCACTATTCAATTGAAGAAAAAATTATTCGTGAAAAAGAGGTAGATGTAAACACAAGTAATGAAGAGTATCATTATAAGTTTATAACTCCCTGGTTGGCTCTTAATACTCAGAATTTTAAAAAATATAATAATTTAGATGACTGGAAGGAAAAGAAACTATTCTTAAACAAAATTCTTATAGGCAATATATTATCTATGGCAAAAGGTTTAGGAATTATTGTAAACCGTAGAATTTATGTTAAAACTCACTTAGAACCAGTTAGTGTTAATTATAAATCAGTTAAAATGCTTGGTTTTACAGGAGAGTTTAAAGTAAGATTTAAAATTCCTGACTACTTTGGATTTGGTAAAGGAGTTTCACAGGGTTTTGGATCGGTTAAACAAATTATTGACGAAGAGTAGGTTTCTATAAAAATGATGGTTATTGTAATGTATGATATTTCAGAAGACGCTCCAAGAAATAATCTTATAAAAAGATTAAGGTACTATGGACTTAGAAGAATTCAAAAATCAGTATTTTGCGGTCTGCTGGAAATTGAAGAGAGATTTGAACTTGCAAGTGAGTTTGACTTTTACTTATCTTCAGACAAAGACAGTATAGCTCTTTTTCCAATTTGTGAATCCTGTGTTGATTCCATATTAATTGAAGGGGCCATGTCATTGCCGCAAAAAGAAGAATATGTATTTGTTTGAGGTGATTTTTAATGAAATTAGTTGTAGACGGTTTTGGGAAATCTGTTGCAAAAAGAGACAATCAAATTGTTATAAAAGAAAATGGTAAAGAAGTTGACTATTTCAGAGCAGAAGATGTATCTCAAATATTATTAACTGGAAAAGGTTCAATAACTTTTGATGCATTAACATTACTGGCTAATCATGATATAGACTGTGTATCAATAAATTGGAAAGGATATGTCGATTACAGATTAACTCCTCCAGAAAAGAAAAATGTGATAGTTAAAAAAGAACAATTTTTTGCATTGGCTGATAAAAGAAGCGGCCAAATAGCAAAAGCTTTTATCAATGCTAAAATTGAAAACCAAAAAGCAGTTTTAGGAACACTTGCAAAATCAAGGTCAAATGATGAATTTTTAACTGCACAAAGGGATAAACTGAATTATTATTTAGATAAATTGGATGGATTAAAAAAAGATACAAGTGATAATTTAAGAAGTAAAATATTAGGTTTTGAAGGACAAGCATCAGTTGAATACTGGATGGGATTTCAGCATGTTTTAGATGAAAAATGGGGATTTAACCTAAGGAGTGGTCGTGGTGCAACAGATCCTGTTAATTCCCTTCTTAATTACGGATATGCTGTTCTTCAAAGTGAAATGTGGAAATCCATATATTTGGCAGGTCTTGACCCGTACTGCGGTTTTTTACACTCTGACAGATATGGAAGGGCAAGTTTGGTATTTGATTTAATTGAAGAATTCAGACAGCAGATAGTTGATAAAACAGTTTTAGCTATTGTAAATAAAAATCAGGTTGATGTTGATGATTTTGAATTTGATGAAGGTCAAATCAGGATTCAGGATAAAGCTCGTAAACTATTAATAGCTAAAATAATGGATAAATTAAACTCCAAAATTAATTTTAATGATAAAAAAATGAGTTATGAGGATATAATTCTTTATCAGGGAAGATTACTTGGTAAATATTTAACAGGAGACGAGAAAAATTATGTTGGATTTTCAAGAAGATGGTGAAGATCACCTGATTTTTCTTAAAATAATATTTTTTTATAAATAATTAATACTTTTTATTTTTTAGATAAATCAATATTTTAGCTAGTTTTCTATAGATAATTCATTTAATGTAATTTTAATGGCATTATTCTTTAATTATATTTATTATTGCTTTAATTATACTTATTTTTAATAGAAAAGTATTTAAATAATTTGTGCAATAATTTATATATAGATGTTGGGTAAAGTAAAGTTCACAGAAATTGTCACTAAATACAAGTTTTTTGCATAAAAAAGTGAAATTTTGAGAAATTTTCGCGGCTATTGCAGAAAACCATCTATTAAAATAAGGATTGTGACTCCATTAAAATATGGATTATCGTGACTTATATTATATTGCAGAAAACCATCTATTAAAATAAGGATTGTGACTAAAAAGTTCTATAAATAAATTATCATGTCCTATATTGCAGAAAACCATCTATTAAAATAAGGATTGTGACCATCATATACAAGCACCGCCCCCCCGTGTATTCATATTGCAGAAAACCATCTATTAAAATAAGGATTGTGACTCTACTACATCCATTTTTAAATTTTTTAAATTTATATTGCAGAAAACCATCTATTAAAATAAGGATTGTGACTATACATCATAATAAAACACCTTTTTGTGTAATTAAGATTGCAGAAAACCATCTATTAAAATAAGGATTGTGACAATTTAACATACTTTTATTTAAAAATTTAATTATATTGCAGAAAACCATCTATTAAAATAAGGATTGTGACTCTGTTTCAGTTATAGCTTCTATTGTGAATACTCTATATTGCAGAAAACCATCTATTAAAATAAGGATTGTGACCATATAACCAATAAATGAAACATTCCATTAAAACTATTGCAGAAAACCATCTATTAAAATAAGGATTGTGACTTGTCACAGATAAAATCACTCCAAATAGCTATGATTATTGCAGAAAACCATCTATTAAAATAAGGATTGTGACTTTGATTTTCTCTGTTTTCACCATTTTATCACCTTTATTGCAGAAAACCATCTATTAAAATAAGGATTGTGACATATTCAGCATTTTTTTGTCGTCTTTTGATTTCTTTATTGCAGAAAACCATCTATTAAAATAAGGATTGTGACGAACCTATCTAAACACCAGCTTGACCTTGCATAATATTGCAGAAAACCATCTATTAAAATAAGGATTGTGACACTTTTGTCAGATTATCTTTTGGTACTAATATGGGATTGCAGAAAACCATCTATTAAAATAAGGATTGTGACCAAGACTAGTGAATATATTAGTGATTTCTTCACTAGATTGCAGAAAACCATCTATTAAAATAAGGATTGTGACAAACTGCCTAAATTAATATTCTGATACATATTATTATTGCAGAAAACCATCTATTAAAATAAGGATTGTGACCAGTTGAACTGTCGAAAGGAAATTCGCAGTTTTCATTATTGCAGAAAACCATCTATTAAAATAAGGATTGTGACACACTTTCACAACTTTTAGTCTGTATGTGGAAGACATTGCAGAAAACCATCTATTAAAATAAGGATTGTGACCGTCTTTATGGTGATGGTATAGTCGTTCGTCTATGTATTGCAGAAAACCATCTATTAAAATAAGGATTGTGACGAACTCATTTTTGCTTCTTCTTTCTGATAACGAAATTGCAGAAAACCATCTATTAAAATAAGGATTGTGACCTTATTACATCATATACTTTTTTATCTTCCTTTGTCTATTGCAGAAAACCATCTATTAAAATAAGGATTGTGACATTTTTAAAAATTTTTGCCTTTGTTTGTATGTCATATTGCAGAAAACCATCTATTAAAATAAGGATTGTGACCAGAGTCAAACCCAAATATTGAAGCGTTGTTTATAAATTGCAGAAAACCATCTATTAAAATAAGGATTGTGACCTTACAACAATTATTTAATGTTTTACTCACTATGTCATTGCAGAAAACCATCTATTAAAATAAGGATTGTGACTGTTTCTGAAGAGCAGAAGCACTCTAACATATCCATATTGCAGAAAACCATCTATTAAAATAAGGATTGTGACATCACTTTAGCATTATTATCAATATATTCGTCTGTATTGCAGAAAACCATCTATTAAAATAAGGATTGTGACAGAGGATGATATTTATTATCATCCACTTGATATTGAATTGCAGAAAACCATCTATTAAAATAAGGATTGTGACTAATTTCATTATCCTTACAATTAAAATCTTGTAAGATTGCAGAAAACCATCTATTAAAATAAGGATTGTGACAGAAGATTATAACTCTTAATGGTTTTATCTTCTTTTATTGCAGAAAACCATCTATTAAAATAAGGATTGTGACTCTCTGAATATCCCCCATGGATATTCTTCTGAATCATTGCAGAAAACCATCTATTAAAATAAGGATTGTGACATTTAAAGTCTGTTATCATGTTACAGCAGTGTTGTATTGCAGAAAACCATCTATTAAAATAAGGATTGTGACATTCTTCTTCCATTGGGGAGTGTTGTGATCTGTTTGATATTGCAGAAAACCATCTATTAAAATAAGGATTGTGACATCTCCTATCATCATCCTTGTGGAGAAGGCATTGCCATTGCAGAAAACCATCTATTAAAATAAGGATTGTGACGTTTACAATGGTTTTTTTCATATTTATCTCTCCTTATTGCAGAAAACCATCTATTAAAATAAGGATTGTGACACATTTACAAGCTAATGAGTAGTATTTTACAATTTATTGCAGAAAACCATCTATTAAAATAAGGATTGTGACTATTACTTCCGCGCCTATTAATGGCACATAATACTTATTGCAGAAAACCATCTATTAAAATAAGGATTGTGACATACTTTTGGTTTCCCCTGCAAATAACTTTCAGTAATTGCAGAAAACCATCTATTAAAATAAGGATTGTGACGATTTATTGTCTTCTTTATCTTTTTTCTGTTTAAATATTGCAGAAAACCATCTATTAAAATAAGGATTGTGACCTAAATTCTGGGAAAACCTCCCATATTAGTCTTTTTATTGCAGAAAACCATCTATTAAAATAAGGATTGTGACGTGGGGCAACAAAAAAAGAGAAATGACAGTCGGCAATTGCAGAAAACCATCTATTAAAATAAGGATTGTGACGGTTCATATACTCCGTATTCGTTGTCTGATATGCTATATTGCAGAAAACCATCTATTAAAATAAGGATTGTGACTCAAATATGCCGTCAAATTCAGCAATTTTTTTATTATATTGCAGAAAACCATCTATTAAAATAAGGGTTGTTACAATATTCTGGATATTGATTCTTTAGCTTTTCTCTAAATTGTAGAAAACCATATATTAAAACTATTGTGATTTTATGGCAAGGAAAAAACGAGCATTATTCATGACTGTGGGGACTGGATTTAAAGATAATCAAAAGAGTTTGGCACATGGTTTGATGTGTTCTATTGTTTCAAAAGATCCGGATTTAATTTGTTTTTTCGGTTCAAGGAAATCAAAATCAACAATAGACACTCTTAAACAAATTTTTAATGAATCTAATGATGAGGATTTTGATGATTATTTTGAAACTGAATTTATAGAAAATGATAATATTGATGAGTTTAAAGATTATTTTTTTGAATTTAAATCTAAAATTCTTGAATTGGAAGATGATTATAAAATAATAATTGATTATACATCAGGTACCAAAACAATGACTATGTCTGCAGCTTTTGCTTCAATGATATTTGGAAAAGAATTATTTTTAGTTGCAGGTGATAGAAAAGATGGAGTTGTTGTTAAAGGAACTGAAAAATGCATTTCACAAAATCTTTATCCGATTTATGATGAATTAATAATGGATAAAATTAAAGATTTATTTAATAGTAATCGTTTTGAAGCTGGAAAGTTACTTATTGATGATATGATTAGTACAAATGAAAATAAAGTGATTTATTCTAAATTATTCAACACATATTATTATTTTGACAATGTAAATTACAAAAAAGCATTAGAAAATTTTGATTTGAAAATATTTAAAGAGACCTGGCCGGAGTTAGCTATTGATTTTCAAAAAAATATTATTGCTTTAAATATCTTAAATAAGCAGAATCAGGATTCAAATGATAAAACGAGATTTGTTGATCATAAACAAAAGAAATATTATATGTTGGCTTCAATAATTAATAATTCTAAACGTAGAGGAAAAGAAAATAAGTTTGATGATGCAGTAGCTAGATTATATCGTTCATTTGAGTTGATTGCCCAAATTAGACTTTTAGAAAATATAATATTGATAGTTCTAATGTGGATATTGATATTTTAAAAGAATATGGGTTGGCTGACGATTATTTGGCTGAATTAGAAAATTCAAGAGATAAAAAATATAATGATATTAAATTAGGTTTAATTAAGGATTATGTCCTGCTTGAACAGTTAAATGATGATTTAGGTAAATTTTATTTGGAAAATGAAAATAAAATTAGGAATATTATTAAATTTAGAAATAATTCCATTTTAGCTCATGGATTTGAATTCTGTTCCAAAGAGGATTTTGAAGAGTTTAAAGAAATTGTTTTAAAAGCGGCCGATTTATTAAATAAAAATATGGGAAGGTTTATTGAAGAAACTAAATTTCCAATGTTTTCTTAGTAAGTAATTAAACACTTACTAAGACATTTTTATTGAATTTAATCTATTTTTAAAGTAATTTTGCAAATTATTATCAGCACAATAGATGTAGCAGCCTTTCATTCCGCGAGTCATCAGAGTTTTATATGTATTTTTAATAATTTCATCAGCTGTTTTTTGAGCCTTATCAGGATTTTCTTTATACATTTTTTTGATTCCTCTTAAAGACTGGTCTGTTGATGCTCTTTTGTTGAAATCAGTCATGATTTTACCGTTTTCAAAACGCATGTCCTCTCCGATGATGACTCCGACATAATCAAATTCCAGACCCTGTGATGTGTGTATGCAGCCTATTTCATTTACGGAATCTTCATCAACAGCCCAGGTATCAGTATTTCCAAGATTCCAGCTCATGGACAATCCGTCAATTTCTATATCATGGATATCAGTATTTTCACGGCCTTCCTTTTCCCATTTCCAGCAGTATCCTGCAAGCAGTCGGGATTTGTTGTTGATTTTATTTTTTTCAAAAATCAAGTCTCTTAATTCATTTGGGCTGTCAATAACTTCAAAATCATAATCATAGTCAAATCCGTCATAATTGGCAGTATCTTCAATTTCCAAAACATCATCAAGCCAGGACAGGTATCCGTCAGACCCGTTGCATCTGAATTGTGAATGCAGTCTGATTTTTCTGACTTCTGCATTTAACTCTTCTGCACACTTTTCAATTTCTTCAATGCTGCCGTAATCTTTTATATGGACTTTCTGATGAGGGTCTATGAAAAATATTGAGAATTTTCCTGCATTAATCAGTTCTTTTATCTGGTTTTCGCCCTGATTTCCATATAATCCGGATTTTTTATTTAATCTGTGAGCTTCATCTACAATTACAGCATCAATTTCATTGCTTTCGGCATTGATGAATGATCCTGAACTTTTAAAGAGGTTACTGATATATTTCTGAGTGTAACTGCCTTTCAGCTGCTTGAAGTAGACATTGCGGGGAGCACTGTTTTTAGTAACATACAGTGACACCAGATCATCAGCGGTTAGGTTTACAAGCAGATTAATAGCTACAACTGATTTGCCGGTTCCAGGTCCTCCTTGGACAATCAGCACTCTTTTTTTATCATCAATATATGAATCTCTTGCCATCTGTTTTGCCAGTTCATAGGTTACTTTCTGTTCATCGACCATTATGAAATGTTCATTGTTTTTAAGCATTCCGTTTAAAACATCCTGAAGTCTTTTTGAAGGCCTTATTTTTCCATGCTCTATTTTGTATAGAATTCTCTTATTGTCACCTTTTTTAATGTATTTTTTAATGAAATTCCTAAGTTTAATAACATCTCCGTTTCCATATAATGGAGCTTTGTCAATATACTCTTTATAGAAATCATCGGATATAGGGTCATCTTCAGATATTTTATAGTTATGGAGATATGCACATGGATATAAGCTGATTTCATCTTCTTGAACAGATTCATTGAAGTCTTCAATCAGTGAAGCATAAGACCATGCCTGATAGGAAGGATGAGCAACTTCCCTTTGTCTTTTTCCAACAAAAGTCTGGACAATACCATCCTTATCTACTTTTTTGGCACTTTCCCACTGTTTCAGTTCAATGATTATGACGCTGTCTGAATCTTTTTCATCAAAACCTGAAATTATAAAGTCAATTCTTTTTGAAGTGGTAGGAATGGTAAATTCAATAGCTACTCCTGCATTGTCCGGAATTTCAGAGTCATTTAAAACTTTATACATATATTCCATGGAATTGGTCCATGATCTGATTTGAGCTTTCGGTGATTTTCCAAGCTTTTTTTGATAAATTTGGTATATGTCATCTGTAATGCTATCATTTGTAACGGAGTTCAGAAAACTTTCCTTGGTTGATTCATAAATAATCAAAGCCATAACCTCTATAATTTAGTGTATTTTGTTGAATTGTTTTTTGATTTGGATATAGGATATTTCAATTCATTTTTTCTGATCTTATTTAATGTTATTTCTTTAATATCCAGATTCAGACTATCTGCCATTAAAATACAATAATTAAAAACATCCGCAAGTTCATCAGCCACTTCCTCTAACTCGTAGGTGTTGTCCCACTGGAAATGTTCCAGCAGCTCTCCTGCTTCAATGGAAATGGATTTGGCAAGATTTTCAGGTGTATGAAATTGTTTCCAGTTCCTGTCCTTTTGAAATTTGATTATTGTTTCTTTTAATTCGTCCATAAGTAATGTTGTGTTTATTGAATATTTATGTGTTTGTGGAAAATTGTTGTGATTGTGAAAAAAATAGTAATTTATAAATATTATTACAAGATATAGACGATTATAACTGTTAAAATAATTGTAAATATTTGGTAAAATTTAAAAGGGAAATTTAAATTTGAAAAATTTTCTGAAACGAATAAAAAAGAAATAAAACTCAAAAATGTGGTGGATTTGATTGAAAAAAAGTTTTGAAGAATTAGAAGGTGCTGATTTAATTATTGATTGTATTTATGAGGGAGGAAATCAAAAAAATGCGGGAGATGATCCATTACATAAATTATTTCCAAAATGTGGAACTCAGGGAGGATTTAGAAAAGTAAATCGAAAGGATAATAGTAAAAAACCTGCTTATATCATATTATACACTTCCATGGTTGAATTAGAATGGCCAGATTATATTGATGAAGAAACTGGAAAATTTAGGTATTATGGTGACAATAGAAAACCCGGTGCTGAAATCACAAACACAAAATTAAAAGGTAATAAATTATTAGAAGAAGTTTTTGATACTTTAAATTCTGGTAAATCATTAAAAGATATGCCTCCCTTTTTTGTTTTTAAAAAAACAGGTCATGGAAGGAATGTTCAGTTTTTAGGTTTAGCTGCTCCTGGAAATCCTGATATTTCACCAGATGAAGATTTAGTTGCTTTTTGGAGAACTATGGATGGTAAAAGATTCCAAAATTACAGAGCTTATTTCACAATACTTGACACAGGAATAGAACCAATTTCTCAAGATTGGCTCGTAAGTTTAATTGATAATCATGAAAATAATTTGAAGTATGCTCCAGCAGTTTGGAAAGAATATATTGAAAAAGGTAGAAATGGTATTAATGCACTTAAAGCAGATAAGTTAATTGATATTCCAAATAAAGAAAAACAATTAGAATGTGATGAAGAAGGAAAAAAATGTATAGATATTATTTATAATCATTATAAAGATAATCCTTATGCTTTTGAAAATTGTGCTATTGATATAATAAATAAAATGGATTCTAATTTTAATAATATTAAACCTACTCGACATGTAAGGGATGGGGGTAGAGATGGTATTGGAACATATGTAATTAGTACAGGTGGAAAAATTAATCGTCCATTAGAAATTGATTGTTCAATTGAAGCTAAATGTTATGATAAAAATAATGGGGTTGGTGTTAAAGAAATGTCAAGGTTAATTTCTAGAATCAGACATCGCCAATTTGGAATTTTAGTTACTACTAGTTATATCAATAATCAAGCTTATAAGGAAGTACTTGAAGATGAACATCCAATTTTACTTGTAACTGCTTCAGATATTGCAGCAATTCTTAGACATAATTCAATAACAACTAAAAATATAGATAAATGGTTAGAAATTATTGATGGTTGAAAAATAATAGTTTTTGGGAGCGTCCTAAAACTCTCAAATTTTTTTCTTTTTTTTATTATTTCTTTTTATGGATTATTTTAATATTGTGGACTGTTGCTTCGATATTTAAATCAACAATGCATTTTCTTTTTCCTAATCTTTTTAAACCATTGTAATTGCGACCTGTTTTTAAAACACCAAATATTGATTCCGTTATAGGTGCTCTTTTTTTGTAAATTTTTTGCCCATAATCAAAGAAATAATCATCTTTTAATTTTTCCTTATATGGGTCTGTTACTTCAGTTATTTCTTTAACCCTACTAGATGTACATTTTTTAAGTTTAGGGCATTGTTTACATTTTGTTGTTGAATATATTTTATGTAATCGTCCATTTATTTTTCTATAATTTTTGAAGGATAATTTTTCTCCTTCTGGGCAAATGAAGTAGTTTTCTACTCTATTTTCTATAAATTTGCATTTTGCATATTTCTTTTTTGGTCTGTCGCTTCTTCTTTCTGCTTCAGTCCTATCAGGAATTATTATTTTTATATCATGCTTAAAGCAGTATTCTAATGCTTTATCTGTGTAATATCCATTGTCTGCGGTGAAAAATTCTGGTTTTGTTTCCAAACTCATGATTGAGGATTCAATCATATTTATTAATTGCCCATAATCGTTATTTTGAATATTTTCTGTATTATATATTATCATTTGGTTTTTAGAGTCTGTTGCTACTTGATAATTATAATTGTAACCATATACTCCTTTTTTATCATTCATAAATCTACATTCTGGATCTCTTAAATTGATGTTTTAATTAGTTTTTGAGGAATGATAAGTCTGTATTTCTTTTAAGAAATCTAATATATGTCTTTTATTCTTCGATTAATAATCAATGATTAAATCATAAGAAAAGAAGAATTCACCAAAGAAACCATTAAAAAATACTTCAAAGAATCATTAAAAGGATTAAAACTAAATACAATAATTACAGATGGTTATAGTGCATATCCCGAAATAATTGAAGAAATTGGAGCAAAACACCACAGCTGCACATTCCACATAATGCAAAGACTAATGATTCCTTTACAAAAACTCCTAAATAAACGAAACAGAAGCATAAAATCACTGGAAAAACAAATAGAAGAAACTACAGAAAAAATAGAAGAATTAAAAAATAAAATGCCCATTAAAAAAGGAAGAACAAAGAAAACAGAGAAAAAATTAATTAAAAATCAAAACCAACGAAAAAAGCTCAAAATAGAAAATGACAAAAATAAATTCAAATTAAAACAATACAAGAAAGAAATAAAAGAACACATCCAATACAAAGAAAAAATATCAAAAATATTTAAATCCAAAAACATTAAAACCGCAATAAAAAGATTCAACAAATTAAATGAAAAAATCGACGAAATGCCAGAAATAATTCAAGATTTCATGAGAAAATTCTCTAAAAAACTTGAAATAACCTTGAATCACACCAAAAATAGGAAAATTCCAAGTACAAACAATTTAGCAGAATTATTATTCAGAGTGACTTTCCCTGGAAAAATAAAAAGAATCTTCAGAACATACGAAGGAGCAAAAAGACAAATACGATTAAACAACTTAAACTGGACAAAAAGAAATGTTTTGGGTGAAAAATAAAAATCCATCAGTTAAATTTTTTACACTCCCCAATTTAATAGCCAAATAGAAAAAATAAGTAAAATAATCAAATTAAAGATTTATTGACAAACCCCTTAAAAAATGTATGATAATTTTTTACATTATTTTTTTTCTTTATATACTTATTTTTTTGTAAAACTAATTTTAATCAATAAATTTCACAAAAAATATTTGCTTATTTCTAAATTAGCACGAAAAAACAGGAAAATATATATACTAGTTAAATTATATACTTTAGATAAGCAACATCTGCTTATTTCAAATGAAGCAAATCTAAAGTAAAAATTTTCAAACTGCAATCTAATTTTTTATTTTTGTTTGCATTTAAAGTTTTTGTATTTGAGCAGATGTTGCACTAATATACGAGGTAACATTATGGAAATGCAAAACAGTTTTCTGGAAGAAAATGCACCGCCGATCAGCCAATTTGAAATAATTGTTTTAAAGGATTATCTGATTGATGAAAGAGGTAATGAAATTTTTAAAAATGCTAAAATGGCATCCTGAAGGTGAATTTATTATGAATACATTTAAACTTAAAGAAATGGCTGATGTTAATTCGGGAGTTACAGTCAGACGTTATATTGATGAAGGCAGCAATAATTTTAAAGAAGTCATTGTTCAAAAGTCAATTCAGAAGGGCAGAAAATTATCTGATCTGCAAAAAATGGAGATGTCTTCAAAGCTCAATGAAAGATACTTCACTGTTAAGGGAGATATATTAATGAAAACCCCTTATCCCAATGATGTAGTTCACATATCTCGGGAAGGTTTGGTTGTTGGAGACAGGATAGCTATAATTCGTGTAAGTGACGGTTTTGACTCTTCATTTATAGCTCATTTGTTGGATAATGTTTCTGTCAGAAAACAGTTAACTAAACTGACAAGTTCTGAAAGAATTCCCCAGCTTTCAATTAAGGACCTTAAGGAAGTGGAACTTCAAGTCCCCGATTTGGAAACTCAGAAAAAATATGCCAAAGTATTGAATCTGATTGATGAAAGAATCTACACAAATTATGAAATTATCGATAATGACACTCGGCTGAAAGAAGGAATTTTAAATAAACTTTTAGGAGGAGATTAAATGGTTAAAAAAACACCTGTTGATGATTTAAAAAGGGAAATCAGACTGCACGGACGTTCTTCATATTTGGTTAATCATGTCTGCTTATTGCTTTTTTACAAATATCTTTCAGAGGATTTGGAAAGTTATATTGAATCCAGTACTGATGTAAAAGAATTCGCACTGAAAGACAAGGGATATTATATTGAACCTGAATGCTATTTCAGTTCTCTGGCTAATTCCCATCATTTTATTATAAGAAAATTGGAAGATGCATACAACCAGATTTTAATCAGTTCCATGGGTTATGGCTGTGAAGAAATATTGAATTCCATTTTCAGGGATGTTGATTTTTATGATGACGGTTCAGATATTAATGAAGAGTCAGTTTCAAAATTAGTAAATATTATTGACAGAATAGATTTTAATGAGTCCTCTGTCTCTGAACTTTTTGAATATCTGTACGGATATGGGATTTATCCGCCCCATCGTTTTTCCGGAAATATAAATAATTCCAACATATATAATTTATTGGCTCAAATTGTTTCGGCAGATAAAAAACATGCAGATTCAATTTATAATCCTCATGTAAATGGCGGATTCCTTTTAACAAATATTCTGCAAAAATGCAACATTTCCAAAGTTTATGGTCAGGAAGCAAATTTGGACAAGTATAAATTTGATCTGATGAATCTTGTTATAAACGGAGCTGATTTTAAAGAAATTCATATTGATCAGGGCAATTGCATTACCAGTCCCAAATTTTTCAATGAACGGTTTGACGTGGTGCTGTCTGAAATACCTTCTTCTATAATTTATGATATGAATTCAAAGGACAGGTCATTTTTTACTAAATTATATGATGTGGAAAAATTTAAAAGAAATTTACGGCGCAGTGAATTTCCTTTTATTATACATATGCTGCATCAGTTAAAGGATGATGGGGTCATGGCAGTTCTTGTTCGTCAGAATATGCTGTTCAGAACATTTGATGAGGATATAAGGGAATGTCTGATCAATGAAAAAAACTATTTGGATACAGTAATATTATTGTCTGGAAAATTATTGAGACATTCTTTTGATAATTTTTCTATTCTGATATTTAAAAAAAACAGGTCTTCTAAAGACATATTTTTCATTGATGCTTCCAAAGACTTCGATGATAAACTGACTGATGAAAATATAGAAAAAATTGCTGATGCATATGCCAGTAAAAAAGTTATAGATAAATTTTCTTATTTGGCGGGCATTGATGAAATTAGGGAAAACGATTATAATTTAACAGTTTCAAGATATATTGATACTTTTGAAGAAGATACTGTTGATTTGAATGAAGTATTGTCCAAAAAAGTTCGATTGGATAAGAAACTGGGCGGAATTAATGAGGATATTGATTACTGGTTGAATGAACTTGAGTTATATGACTGATTTTTAAGTTTATCACCTGTTTAAGCAGATGGCGGGCATAATCCGCCATTTGTTTTTTTTTTCAAATATTTGGGGGTTTTATAAAATGTTTGAAGACAAACTTACAAAAGCTATTAAACTGGCTGAAAATGAAAAACACGAAAAAGCCATTAAATTATGCAATAAAATTTTAAAAAATGAATCTGATAATGTCAATGCTTTAAAATTAAAGGCAAATTGTTTAAAAGATTTAAATCAGAAAAAAGAAGCTTTGAAGTATTATGATTTGGCTCTGGAAACTGATCCTGAAAGAGCAGATATTCTGCTGTACAAAGCAGAAATACTGCTGATTGAGTATGACAGATATGATGAAGCATGTGAGTGTATTGATTTGGCATTGGATTTGGATTCAGATATTGCTCAGGGATGGTTTTTGAAAGGTCTTTATTATGGATTTGTGGGAGATGTCGAAAAAGGAATTGACTGTTATGATGTTGGATTGCATATTGATTCCGGTGATGCTAATGGCTGGCTGTATAAAGGCGGATTTCTGAAAATTGCAAAAAAATATGATGAAGCAGTCAGATGTTTTGATGCAGTTTTAGCTATAAAACCAAATGATAAGGAAGCAATATATCTAAAAGCGGATGCATATCTGTATTTGGATGAATTGGATAAGTCAATTAAGTATTGTAATGAAGCATTAGGATTGGAGGGCGGTTCCGTAGAGCTGAATGTTAATTTGTATCTGTTAAAAGGCTGTTTGTTAATATTGTCTGAAAACTTTGATGAAGCAATTGTCAATATTGACAATGCCTTGAAGTTAAATCAAAAGGATTACAATGCTCTTCTTATGAAAGCCCAATGTCTGGCATACCGACAGGATTTTGAAGATTCTTTAGAACTTATTGATAATACTTTAAAGATATATCCTGATGCATGGGAGTTTCTGGAGCTGAAACAGGAGATTCTTTCATAGTTTTTAATAACATTATAACAACATTTATATGTCATCTCTGACATAAATATATTTAATTGTGAATATATTGATTTAAAAATATATTCAATCGGATGATAATCAATATTTTATTAGGAAATAAGGAGGTAATTTGATGGGAAAGCGAAGAAAAGCAGGTAATATTAATCCTAAAAAACGATTAAAAAAACAGGGAACTGCTTATTACAACAGAGAACAGGAAATCAATTATTTATTAAACAATTTTACAAGTGCTGTTTATAATCCCAACTTTAATTTGCAGAATATTAAGTCATACAAACAGATGAATGAAATTAGAATGAAATTAAAGAAATTATTTGATCAGCAGGGAGATATGGTCTGGAAAAAAAGTGCTAGGAGACGCAGAATATATGATGAGCAATTATCAAAATTTAAAGTTGTATATACCAGATGGAAAAGTGAAACTTATATTACTTATTTAAATGTTAATTTTGATGTTCCAGAGCATTTAAATCCTATTTTAAGTATGAAAAGGTCATAAAATGAACAGAAATCAGAGAGATAGAATAGAAGGTAACTGCTGCTGGGCATGCGGTGCATATTTAAATGACGGCAGAGACAGATACTGTCCTGTTTGCGGATGTCCCAATGACAATTATATGCCTCCTTTAAGGAATGTCAAACCTCCCAAATCCAAAGAACAGGAAGATAAGGAATGGAACAGATGCTGTATGCTGATGTTTGTTGTTTTTCTGATTTTATGTATTTTAGGTAAAGCTATGCAATAAGGAGTTTTTAAAATGAATTCAATTCAAAAAGCGTTTATGTCAAACTGTTGTGAAAGGTGTGGAAGAACTCTGGATTTCAGCAAGGATAAGTATTGTCCTTACTGCGGCCATCCCAATTTTAATTATCATCCTGCAAGTGGGGTTTCACACAGCTCTTCTAAAACAACAAAACGCAAAAAACAGGATAATACTTCTACCTGCTGTATTCTGATTGCAGTTTTTTTCATAATTGCATATATCTACAGCTTTTTTGTTTCTGGTTAGGTGATACTATGAAAAGAGAAATTGATTTTGAAATACTTGCCGAAAAGATAAATGATTCAGACTTGTATGAATTTGTCGCATTCAGTAATAATGTTCCTGTTGAAGCAATTAACAGGGATTTGGATTCCATTAAGGAGGCCCTAAACAGTCATGATAAAATATTTTTAGAAATCGGATTTTACGGATATGATGATGAGTATGGTGATGAACCTTATTTCATGTTTGATGCAAATGAATCCATAGATGATTTAAAAGATGATTACTATGACAAATATAAATTCATGGTTGGAGGATATGGAATTTATCTTGACAAGGATTTGAATGTGGAATACGGATATTATACAACAGAAGCTCCTGCATGCGGTCATGGTGCAGGCTATACTGAATTTTATGATTTTAAAGATGCCAGAGATGATGATATTATTAAAGAAAAAATATATTCTCTTTTGGACAGCAGCGGTATCTGGAAGTAATATTTTTAAGCTTTAGAGAATTTCCTAATTAACCGCCCCATTTTTTTAACTAACTTTTTGTATACATTATAGCAACATTTATATATCAACTCCAACAGAATAATATTTACTTGTGTTTATCTTGATTAAAAGATATGCAGACTAGGTGAAAATTATGAAGAATTTTGAATTTTTAAAAGATTTTGACAGTGACATGTATACTCTTCTTAGTGAATTTGAAAGGGAAGCCGTGAAAAATCCAAAAATAACAGAATCATATGTTACTCCTTTTTTGGAAAAGGTGGTAAATGATATACTCCAAAGAAACAATAATGCAATTGATGATCCATATGTTGGATTTTCTAAAAGAGTCGATAAATTATATGAATTAAAAATTATTGACTATAAGTTTAAATGTATGTTGCTTGAAGCATATCAGATGAGAAATGCAATCACCCACAAGTCAATTGAGGATTTTCTGAAATCCGACAATAAAATACCCTTCCAGCTCCACAGAAGCCTTTTTGACATTGCATGGAAATACTTCCAGCTGTGCAGTGAAAATTACTATTATCCGGGAAAACCCGAATACACACCGATTTACAATCTTAACTCAAAAACAATAAAACCAACACCAGAACCATCAGCTAACAGAAATTTCAGCCGTTGCATAATATGCGGCAGAACCAATGATTCCAAAAACTCCAATTTTTGCATAAGCTGCAACAATGAACTTGAATATCAAAATGAAATCATCAATCTGAAAAACAATTTAAACATCAGTCATTTTACTAAAGAAGAAGTTAACCAGATTCATTCCAGCATGTATACCAGTCAGCTGCTCATTGAGCTTACAACAAAAAAGCTTCTTAAAAAAACAAACAGACATTACAGTCTAAATGAAGCAGAATATGAAAAGCTTATTGAATTTACATATGAGTGCTATGATATGGAAAAGACTTTAACTGAATTTCTAAATGGCAAACACACATCAAAACAGATTAAACAGTCAAAATATTATAAATGCGGTCAAAAAGGCATCCGCCCCTTTGTGGAGTTTTATAAAATTGTTGAAAATCAGATATTCGAGGATTTTCTAAACCAGATTGCAATGAAAATCCCTATTGATGAAATTCTTGAAAATACACAGATAAATAAATCCCAGATAAACGACTGGTATGGCAAAAACAAAGACAGTTTCATAAAAGGAGAGCACAACTCAGAATTCATAACATATAATAAACTTCTGATGGAGCAGTACTTAACCTTAAAAAGAAAACAGTATTTAAATGATGATATTAAAGCTGAACTGCAGATAAATGATGAAATTATCAGCTTCTGGACGGATTCATTTGATATGGAATCAGCACTCTTTAAAAATAGTCTTAATGAAATCAGAATGAACATCTTTTTAAACAACCTGAAGGAAGGCAAATCAAAAGAAGAAGCACTTGAAATAGCTGAAATCACTGATTTTGAAGAACTGCTTAAAGATAAGGATTTTGAAAATGAATATAAAACAGAATACTATGAAAATCGTGTAGACAAGCTTATAAAATCTCTAAAAACAATGAGTTTTGATAAGGCTCTTAAAAGATCAGGCATATCTGAAAACGACTATAACCGATGGTATGCCGCAGGCAAAAAGCAGTGTCTGCTTAAAAAGGATGAGGATGAATTCTGTCTGAACTTTTACATCAATGTAACCCGTGTACTGATGAACAGGTATCTGAAACTGAGAAGTGAATGCAAAACAAAAACTGAAGCCTGCAAAAAAATAAACACTGACTTAAATGAAGTTAAAAGATGGTGCAACTGGAATGAAAGCGGCTTATTTATAGATTTCAAAGAAAACAACAAGAAAATTACCGCTAAATTAATAATTGATGCAATTAAAGATGGAAAATCCAAAGACAAAATAGCTGAAAACACAGATATAACAGTCAATGAATTAAATAAAATCATTGATTTAGGATCACAAAACGATAGAATCTACAGAGAAGTATATGAAGAATATGAATCAGTTTATCTTTCAAAACATCTGGAAGTCTTTTTAAAGGAAATTAAAAATAAAAACTTGAAAAAAGCACTTAAAACCTCAGGAATTGAAAAATCAGAACTGGACCGTACATATAATTCAGGAAAAAACGGAGATGAACGCTTCACTAAATTTTATAATGACTATCTGAATTTTAAAATAAGCTGTTATATCACACAGATTATCAGGGGAAAAACCGTCAGTAAAGCTTTAAAAAATTCTAACTTAACAGATGAAGAACTTAAAGACAATTTAAAAGAAATTGAAAGCAGAATCCTTGATAAACAGATGAACACTGTTATTGGTGAAATTGCAAAAAACAGAACTACAAGACAGGCAGCTAAAAAAGCCAGAATCAGAATTGATGAAGTTTACAGATGGTATATTGAAGGCAAAAAAGGCAATGAGAAATTTAAAGACTTTGCGGACATCTATCATGAACTTTATGTTGAAGTGGGATGTGAAATTTTCCAGAATTTCTTAAACAAGGGAAAAACCCCAAAACAGATTCTTAAAATCATGAATGAAGACATAACCAGAGAAGATTATGAGTTCTGGATTAAAAACAATCTGATAAGTGATAAAAATGTTGAAGCTAAACTCTACACAGAAGATGAAATTAAAGAAAAAATCGAAAATGAAGGATTCAGACAAAAAGAGGAGAAATCTCTTTCAGGTTTAAGTATAATAGGTTGTTAGTTATGGTTATAAAAGAATTGAACAATGCAAAAAAAGCATATCAGAGAAAAGACTTTAAAGCAGCTGATGAAATTTACTCTAAAATCTATGATGATCATCAGAAAGATTTCAGCAGATGGGATAAAAAATTTTATGCATTAACATTATACAGATGTTATATTCAAAATCCAGTTAATCAGAATAAACTTTTAGATGCAGGCAAACTGATTACCAAATTAGTTAAACAGTCAAATCACTCCAAAAAAGATGCAATGTGTCCGTATACATTAGCAGTGCTTAAAATAATGAAAACCCTTGAAGACCCTGAAGCTGTTTTGGAATGGTCATCTAAACTTAATCCTGAATTATTAAATGGAGATATTTCAGGAAATTATTCCTCTAAAAAAGAAACATGGTATAAATTAACAACAAAAGCACTGCTGGATACCCGCCAGTATGATGAATGCATAAGCCTGTCAACTGAAGCATTGCTTAATTTAAGCGAATTTACATATGATAATGATGTCTGGTTTAAATGGAGAATAGCTAAATCATTTAATCAGTTAGGTGAATATGACCAGTCTGTAGACTATCTGAATGACATTAAACAGTTTAAAAATGACTGGTTTATAGATAATCTGATGGCTGAAAATTATTTCTTTAAAAATGATTGGGACAATGCCTTAAAGTATGCCTCATCTGCAGCACTTGCCAAAGGCGACACTGATAAAAAAGTCAATTTATATTCACTGATTGAAGATATTCTAAATATAAAAAATAAACAGAAGGAAGCAGATATTCATGCATACCTGGTTTATACAATCAGAAAGGGACATAACTGGAATATTGATGAAAATCTGGAATATAAAATTGAAAAGGCAGGTTTTGATTTGGACAATGAGGATTATTTTACTATTGAAAAGCATCTGCATCATCTGTGGGAAGAATATCTCTATAAAAATCAGGAATTAAAAAAAGGAGTTATTGTTTCAGTACTGCCCAATAAAAAAGCGGGCTTTATCAGATGCGATGAATATCCTGACAATCTGTATTTCAGCATGAATGAGTTTAAACATAACATCACATTAGCAAAAACAGGCCAGAATATCACTTTTTATGAAGCTGACGGGTTTGATAAAAAGAAAAATAAGCAGGTTAAAAATGCTGTAAATATTTATCTGAATGGGGGCTGAATTATGGAATTTTGTCCGAAATGCGGTTCGGTGTTATTTCCAGATGAAAATAATGCATTAAAATGTTCCTGCAGTTATTTTACTTATTTGGATAATGACCGTGAATATAATATTAAAGAAAAAATATCTGAAAAGTCAGCCAATATAGCAGTTGATGGAAATGAATATGAAAGTATTGATTTATTATATCAGAAAGATGTTCATTTAAAATATTATGACTGGAGACACGAAGACTGGGGTTAAAAAGGTTTGGTTTTATATGGTTATAAAATAGGTTTATTAAAATAGAGGTTTTATTTTCCTCTATTTTAGTTTTTCTATTGTTTTGCAGTCTAGTTTTGTTATTTTGGCAATTTCCTTAACTGAATAGTTTTCTTTGTGCATGTTTTTTGCTATTTTTAGTTTTTCTTCTTCTTTTCCCTCTAGTTTCCCTTCTATTTTTCCTTCTATTTTTCCTTGTTCTAACCATTCTTTTTCATGTGATGTTACATAGTCGTGAAGTATTGTTATTTCCATTTTTATCACATCTATTACTTTATTTTTCAAATCCTGATTTTCAATGAATTTATCTGCAAGTACTATCAGTATGCCAAGTACAGAATCTTTTAATTCATCATCAATATCAGTTATTTTTCTAGCAAGTTCCAGAGTTTTTACTACTTGCACTCCGGTTTCGTGTTTGGTTTTCATTAACGGCAATATCCCTAATGCAAGAAACTCATTGCAGGTTAGTTTTATGTTATTTTTAACTTTATAAGTTATATTACTTAATAATTTGTCTCCGTCATAGTCTTTAAATGATATTACTTCAGGTCTAAAAAACTGCCCCGGGGAGTATTCAAGAACTACCTGATTTTTATCGATTTCAGGAGTCACTACAAGATTTATTTTTACCTTTAACTGATAATCATATCCGATTCTGGCTACATATAGAAAGATTCTTCTTAAAATGTTTGCAATATTGGATTTAGTAGATAAAAATTCATAAAGAATTATTTTATCCTTTTTCTTTATGCCGTAATCTATTCTGAGAACTTTTGGTTTCAGGTTTATTAGCTCAACATTTATTTCATCACAAAACTCTGCACCTGTAATTTTTGCAATATACTTTGTGGTGTTTTCTTTTAGAAATTTCAGTGTTAAATCCTCATGATGGTATCCGTGATATATCTTATTTTTTTTCATACTAATCCATTGGTCTTTAATATTTATATAACCATCAGTTTTTTATTAAAACAATAATTAAAGCATAAATAAATAGTTTTAAATGAAATAAATACTTCATAATCATTAAAACTTTTTTATAAAAATGTATTAATTACTTTATTTAAATTAATAATCAGCTAAAATATGTGAGGTGTTTGGATTGGGCACTGAATATATTGAAAAAGGAATTTCATTTGTCAATCAGAAGGAATATGATAATGCACTTGAATGTTTTAATAAACATCTGGAAGCTGATTCAAAAAACAGCATTGTTTTAGGTCTTAAAGCACTGGCTTTAATGGATTTGAACAGGTTAGATGAAGCTTTGATATATATTTCCAAGTCATTGGACATTGATTCATCAAATTATGAAGCCTGGGCAACTAAAGGGGAAATCTTTAGAAGGTTAAATAAAAATAGGGAAGCTCTGCACTGCTTTGATTTGTCTTTGCAGATCAATCCGAAACAGTCAAAAACATGGATAAAAAGAGGTTTTTTATTAATTAACAGATACGGTCAGTTTATAGAAGCAATTAACTCATTTGATAAAGGACTGGAATTAGATCCCAAAGATAAAAATGCAATATATTTTAAGGCAGAAGCTTATTTCGCACTTAAAAATTATAAAAAAGCTTTAGGAGCATGTGATGATTATCTGAAAATCACTTCAGCCAATGTTTTTGATTCAAACGTTTACTCACTTAAAACAAAGATTTTAATGATTTTAAACAACTTTGAAGAAGCATTGGCTGTTATTGATGAAGGTTTGAAAATCAGTCCCGATGATGATTCCATTTATGCAACAAAAGCTATGATTTTACTGAGGGCACATAAATATGACGAAGGCATAGAATGTGTCAATAAAGCTTTAAAGTTAAATCCGAGTAATGTCATTGCATTAAAATTGAGAAATAATATTTTAAAAGGTAATTTAAGATGAAATGTTAAAATAATCTGTAACTAACGAGAAAAATTCTTAATAGCTAAAAAAACATATTTACTATTGCAGGTGTATTTAAATGTCTGAAGATCATGATGAAAAAGAACACAAACACTGTCCTTTTTGCGGACACCATGTAGATGAAGATGATATGATTTGCCCTCACTGCGGATTATTCATCCCATAATTATTTTTTCTAAAATCAATTAAACAACTTTATTATTATCTTTATATAAATTAATCATTAATTAACAATATTTACCTGTTTTTGTAAAATTTAGGTGAGGTTAGCCAATGGTTCAATGTCGTGAATGTAATAGTGAAGTTTCAGATAAGGCAAAGTTCTGCCCCAAATGCAGAACTCCCTTAAAAAGTAATGAAGATGTTCCCAAAAGTCCTAAAATAGCCCGTGATAAGAAAGGTGGTTTCAATCCTATTTTGATTATTGGTATAATAGCTATTGTAGCTATTGCTGCATTAGGTGTAGGTCTGCTTTTAGGTGGGGGAAGTGATGATTCACCTGCTGCTGTAAATAATACTGCTGAGAGTGATGATGTTGCTGAAGATGTAAATCCTGCTCCTGCAAGTGCCAATGTTACTTATGTCTGTTCTCAAAAGTCTGACAAGTTTCATTTGCCTGACTGTGAATGGGCTCAAAAGATAAATCCTAAAAACAAGATTACTTATAATTCCAGAGATGCTGCTGTAGCAGATGGAAGGATTCCATGTCAGGTTTGTAATCCTTAAAGTTTATTACTTAAGATAAACATAATTTAAATACAATGAGGTTTTTAAAATGAATTGTCCTAACTGTGGAGCTGAAGTATTATCAGATAATGAAAAATTTTGCAGAAAATGCGGTTTTAAATTGGTTGATTCAGAAGTTAAAAAAGCTACTGTAATTTCAGAAGATATTCCAAAAACACGGTGCCGCAGCTGCAATAATATGATAGACAGCAATTTAAGAATTTGTCCCTACTGCGGATCAAATCCAAATTCATCTTCAACATATGCATCATCAGCATCCAAAACAAACAGCAGCAGCTCAAGTGACAGTGACTGCTGGGGATGCTGTGGTTTAATTGTAGTTATTGTAATTATATTGTATATTATAGGATTGATATTTTGATTTATGACCGCATAATGAATATCTGCAAATATTTATGTCATCAGAAACCTGAAAGGTCATTTTTCTACAAAGAAAAGCAGTTTCCGGTTTGCAGCAGATGTACAGGAATTGTTATAGGTGCGGCTGCAGGGTTTGTTTTAGCTAGTTTAACCCAACCTAATTTAATTTTTGTTTTAGGATTTATTCCATTAATTATTGACGGAACTACACAGTATTACGGTTTAAGAACAAGCAATAATACTTTAAGATTTGTTACAGGTTTGTTATGTGGCTTTTCAATACCTTTTGTTGTTTTTAAAACAGAATCAGTTATACTCAATTATTTCTAAATTTTCCAAGCTGTCATCTATCAGCTCTTCAATGAATTCTGAAGGGTTATTTTTATCACTTATTAAGTAAACATTATTTTTAGAGCGGGTTAAACCTACATAGAATAATCTGCGTTCTTCCGAATATTTGTAATCATAATTTTTGGTATTTACATAATTCAAAACACTGTGGGTTTTTAATTTTGATGGAAAACCTAAATAGTCATCAACCATATTGATTATAATCACATTATCTGCTTCCAGACCTTTAGATGAATGCAGGGTTCTGTAGTAAACATTATTCATTGATTTGTCTGTTTTGTCTAAAATTCGTAAGAATTTGTCTTTTTTCAGATTGCCTTTTTTAACCAGATTTCTGTGTTTTATAAACTGGTTGATGTTGTTGTTTGTTCTGCCTAAGATTAATACATCTTCAGATTTTTCAGAGAGATTTTTTATAAGATTATAAATCATTTCTCTTTTTTCTATAGGATTTTTTTGAGGATAGGTTATTTTAACAGGTTTTTTCAGATTTTTAGGAGACTTAAGAGATTTCCTAATTTGTTTAGGGTTTTTCATAATGAAACTGCCTGCTATGTCAATCAGCTCCTGAGGGTTCCTGTATGTTTTTTCAATGAATATTCTTTGAGGATTTTCAAAATACTCTTCAAAATGTGAGAAAAATTCAATGTTTGTTCCTCTAAATCCGTATATTGACTGCCAGTCATCACCTACAACTGTCAGATGTGCATCTGTTTTATCCTGCAGGCTTTTAATCAGATTATAATTGGTATATGTGGTATCCTGATATTCATCAACCAGTATGTATCTGTAATGTTTTTTCAGCCCGTATTTTTTAATCAGCTTGCTTGATTCATTTATCATGTCATTAAAATCAATCTGCTGGTGCATATCCAAGTATTCCTGATAGTAACTGTAGAAATCTTCAGCGATTTTTAGGAAGATGTCATGGTCCTTGTCATCGTTACTGCTTCTGAAATAGCTGAAATAATCTTTTGTAAAATTGTTGCCCTTAAATAAATTTATAAAATCTGCAAGCAGGGGTTTAAATGCCACTTTTGTAAATGCTTCTTTCAATTCATTCAATAACTCTTTTCTGTCATTTCTTCTAATGATGTAGCTTTCAATGTTTAAAAAATATGAATCGCAAAATTCAAGAATATCTTTTAATGTATCAGTATTTGCATTGGCCAGATAATCATTTATTATAGCCAATATTTCATTGTTTTCAATAACTGACACTTTATGGTGCTGCTTAATGACTGATCTTCCCAGACTGTGAAATGTCCTTACCTCAACATTTTCCGGAAGCTTTCCTTTTAAATCCCTGACAGAAGTATTTGAAAATGACAGACACAAAATATCTTCAGGTCTGACATGCTTTTTAGCTATCAGATATTTTATTTTTGCAATTAAAGTAAATGTTTTTCCTGTTCCTGCTCCTGCAATGATTTGAACATTTTTGGAATCTAAAACACAGGCTATTTTTTGCTGTGTGTCTAAAGGTTTGCTGTTTACTGTTTTAAAAAACTCATCATTAGCCAGCAGTTCCTGTCTGGTTTCATCATCTAAATCATCAATATTTTTGTAGTCTTTTTTCAAGTACTTGCCGTTTTTGCTGGCTATTTTTTCAGGTTCTGTTTTAATATCTTTAGTGAATGTTTCAATAACTGACTTTTTATTTGTTTTTATTTTCTTTTCTGGCTGTGGTGTTTTTTTAACTTCCTTAGTTTCAGCAGTTTTTATACAGCCGCACATCGGGCATTTGCTGCCATTTAGTATCATTGATCCGCATTCACTACAAAAATCCATAATATATATTTTTTATTAACATTTAAAAATAGCTTTCCTAAGAGTGTCTGAAAAGTATTTCTGTTTTATACATATTTTAAATACTAGTTTAATTAAAAATTATAAATGAGGTGTTTTATTGAATCAAGATGAATATATAGGAAATATTGTTAAAAATGGAGTTATAGCATTAATTATAGGATTTATTATAACGGGCATTTTATATTCTGTAATGTATTCAATAAACGGAATTGAAATGTATGCTGGTTTTATAATTTTAGGAGCACTCTACGGTTTCCTGTTTATAAAATTGGACATTTTTGAAAATGAACTGGATTTAATCATAACAAATGCTGTTTTTGCATTCTTTGGTTCATATGTAAGCATACATTTAATATTTACAAGTGCATTGAAAATAGCTATGAATTCTTCACTGCTGACTTATCAGTTTATAGGAATCTGTATTATTGCAGCTGTTGTTGTTAACTACATCCGTGACACTTATCTGGAAATTAATCCTTTAGGGTCAATTAACCTGAATTTGGGAAAATTGCCTACAGTTATCTGTCCTGAATGCGGTGTTGAAGTCAATGCCGAAAATATATTCTGTCCTGAATGCGGCCATAAGTTCAGTTTTATACATTGTCCTGAATGCGGTGCAAAATTAGATGAGGAAGGTGCATTCTGTCAGGAATGCGGTCATAAATTAGAAGATGACTCTAAAAAAGAAGAAGTTAAAGAAGATAACTCTAAAAAAGACATTTCCCTAAAAAAAGAAGTTAAAGAAGATAACTCTAAAAAAGAAGATAACCTTAAAAGCTGTTCTAATTGCGGAACTAAAGTAAGCGAAGATTCCAAATTCTGTCCTGAATGCGGAAATAAAATCAGATGAATAAACTATGAAATATTGTCCAAAATGCGGCAGCGAAATAAAAAACAATATGAAGTTTTGCCAAAAATGCGGAGCCAAACTTCCTGCTGACCACATAAATTTAAACAATGAATACTGCAAGCATTGCGGTTCAGCAATTCCCAAGGGAGCCACCAGATGCCCAAAATGCGACAGATATTTAGATGAAGCTGCAAATGACAGCCATAGTATTGCTACTGTAATAGGATATATCTTTTCTTTTTTAGTTCCTTTAGCAGCTGTTGTTGCAGGCATTTACTTATTAACTCAGAAAAATGAAAACGTCCATAAACACGGAGCATGCATTATCATCATAGCTGTTGGAGTCATGTGCATCACATATTTATACTATATTAAATTTTTATAAAATTATTACTATTTTTTAACTTTTTTTAAATCATTATATACACAAGTTTATATACTATATTTTATAAATTAATAACTATCAGGAAAAAAACTATTTTTAAATCAAAAGAAACATGAATTTTTTATAAATTTGTAAATAAAAAACTTGATATTATAAAAGGAATGTTTAATAAAATGAAAAAATTCAATAATAAAAGCAGGTACTTTACTGATGAATTAAATAAACTTGGAGAATGGATGAAATGGTTTTTATTAACCGTTATAACTTTAATTATCATCTCTCAAGTTTCTCACATGTTTTTAACATATGGTGGATAAAATAATGTCTAAAAAAATAATTTATGATGAGTCTCTTGATTCTGAAATACAATTTAAGAAATTTGTAGCTACACAGGCACCTGAAAATCATGAAATATCTGATGAAGATGTGGAACAGATGGAAATGGCTAACCTTATTGATTTGGAAATACAAGATCATGAAAATTTTATGAATCAAGTGAGGGATAGCTATTGTGAATATGATTCCTATGATGATTATCTAATAGAAGAACAATATATGGATAAAATTGAAGAACCTTTTGATTTAGAACAGGAATATGATAAATGGGATGATTATTCAGATTGTATTGATTCTGATTTAGAATATAAAGAGTATCAACAAGAACAGTTCAGAAAAGAAGATTCTATTGAAGGTCCAATGAGCTGTTTTGAACATGGCTATTATATGGATGAGTCCAGCAATTCTGATTATGATGAACGTTCATTTATGGAAGAATATGACTTTGAAGATAATTTAACTTTTGAAATGGAATCAGAAATTTATGGATCAGATTTTAAATCAGAAATGGATGATTATGGGGAAGAAGAATATTATCAAAAGCAAATAGCTGAACATGAAAGACAAATCAAAGAAGACGAACTTAAGCAAATGGCCGAATATGAAAGACAAATCAGAGAAGATGAACTTAAGCAAATAGCTGAACATGAAAGACAATTTCCAGAAGGAAAGTAGAATGTCTGCAGAAAATGAATCAAAATTAATAGAAAAAAACTAGCTGATTTTAATGACAAAAAATCCAATTAAAAAATGATAAAACATGACTTATGATGATATAATAGCTGAAATTAAATCCAATTTAACTGGAAATGCAGATAAAGATAAAGCTTATTTGATTAAGCAATTTAAGATGCATAACCTAAAGGAAATCCATTTGGAACTTGGCAGACTGCTTTGGGATTTGATGAGTGATGAAGAACAAAAAGAGTATAAAAAAGCTGTTATTCAGGATATACCTGTTGATGAATTCATAAAATCAGTTTACAGTTATCTGAATTATGGGGATTTTGAAACAGCCCTAAAAGAGCTTGAAGATTACATGGAGATTTTACCATTTAAATTTATGGAAGATTCTCAGTTTGACTATTTCTACTTTAACAATCCTTTGGAAGAGGAGTTGTTCCGGAAATATTTTAAAACACCAAAAGAAATGAAAGTAATTCCATTTGGTGATGAATATCCGAGAGTCTTTTACCTGTATGGTGTTGTGCTTATGAATTTATCTGAATTTGACAGGGCTGAAAGTGCACTTAAAAAAGCTCTATCCTATAATCCTGTTTCTGGTGAGATTTTATCTACATTATCTGCATTATATGATGGAAATTATGATTTGAATAATTTGAAGAAAACAGCAGTTGAAATTTTAAAGTTCAGCTATGATCCAAGAGAAATAGCTAAGGCGTATAGGGATTTGGGATACTGCTACTATGAAAATAAGAAGTGTAACATATCAAAGGCATTATATGAACAAAGTTTAAACTATGAAAATCATCCGAGGGCACAAATAGAACTGCAATTAATAAACAGCTATCTGCATATTGATGAAACAGATATTAAAAAAGTTTTAAATGATGAAAATATTCCGGCAAATATTAATGATGATATTTTGGAAATATCAATGTTTTTAGCTTTGGATTTTGAAAAGAAAAATCTTTTAAATCAGTCCTTGTATTTTTATGGTGTTTTATATAACTTAACTCATGATGAAGAAGTTTTAACTAAAATTAATGATTTAAAACATAGATTATAATTTTTTTATTTGGTTTAAAACTTCCAATTCAAGTTTAGTTATTTCATATATTCTTCCTTTTTTGTCTTCTAATACATTAAGTTAGGTTTTTAGTGCAATTTCAGAAATGCAGCATATAATTATTTTCAGGATATTTTAAATCCATGACTGAATAAATTTCTTTTTTGTTTATAAAATATTAATTAATCCCCATTTTTAATAACAATATTAATATATGATATCTTACAAAATTAAAATATAATATATCTATTTTAATAAAAAATTAGGCTTCCTAGTTTTGAATTAGGTTAAATTATTTGAGATGTTAAGAGGAAAAGTGCAAACTGTTGTTGAAAATCAAAATACTGAAACCAAGTAAAGCAGAACTTTTAAGACAGTATCAGCAATTATATGATGAAAGTACAATTGTTGAAGTAGAATTCAATAGTCTTAAACAGGAAGTTTTAAATAGGCAAGTGTTTATTATGGCTGATGATGAAGAATATTGTTTAAGATTGGAAAAAATCATTGATAAACAAGATGGATTATTAAATCATTATGATGCAAAATTTAATCAGCAAAATTCATTAAATGATGCATTATCTAGACAAAATAAAATTTTAAAAGAGGATTTGCAAAAGCATAAAAATCTTTTAAAAGATATGAAAAAAAATATTGACCAACATAAAAAGGTTGTTAATAAATTAAAAAAAGAGCTTGAAGAACAACTTAAAATACAACAAAATTTACATAAAGATTATGGTGAAGTTATTAAAGAATTAACTGATGAATTAGAACTTCAAGAAAAACAAAAAGAAGAAATTCAAAATAAAACTAAACAAATTGGAAATAATCAACCAATAAATAACAATTCTAAACTAAAATCCAATAGGGTAGAATTACCTCCAAGAGAGCATGACAACGATCATGTTGCTGATGCAAAAGATTTATTCAATAATGTTAAAGAAAAATCAAAAGAAGCTATTGATGAAATTTCAGAAAACCATAAAAAAAATACTGCTACTTCTGCAATTAATAATAATGTTCCAAAAACAAATGAGAATAAATGTCCTAAATGTGGTTCAGTAGTAGATAACAGTTTTATATTTTGTGATAAATGTGGTTATAAACTAAAATAAAGGTGTTTAAATGGGTTTTTTTAACAATATGAAAAATTTAAAAGACCAGGCTTTGGAAAATGAAAAAATCCAAAATTATGAACAACTTCAAGGTTTATTTGATGCAATTGATAATCAGGCTGAAAAAGAAAAAGAAAAAGATAAAAAGGAAAGAGAATATTTTGAAAGTTTAACTCCTGAACAAAAAGTAGAGTATAAACGTATTAAAAAAAGAAATAAAAACCTTAAAAAACTTGGAATGTATGGTTTAACTGCCGCAAGCATGGCTACTGGTGTTGGTGTTCCTGTTATGATGGCTGCTAATGTAGGATCAATGATTTCTGATGATAATATGACATTTAACAAAGATCAACATGATGCAAAAATGAAAAAAATGTCTGGACAAAAGAAAAGGCCTCAAGCTAAACCTAACAAAGCTAAAACAAAAAAAGTACCTCTTATATCAATAAAATATGATAAAAAAGGCCAACCGAAGGTTCAAACTTTTATAGATAAAGATTGGTACAATATAAACTTCAGATATGCTGAACTTATAAGAGAATAATTGCTATATGGTGTATTAATATGGTTTTTTGCCCTAATTGTAAAAATGAAGTTGGTGAGAGTAAATTTTGCCCCAATTGCGGTTCAAAAATACTTAAGCCAGAAATAGATCCTCAAGAAAATAATACTATGAATTTTTGCCCTAATTGTGGAAACGAAGTTGGTGGGAGTAAATTTTGCCCCAATTGCGGTTTAAAAATACTTAAACATGAAGCTGAAATACCTACTTCTGAAATTGATGTTAATACAAACAATCAGTACACATCTGATGCTGATGAAAAAGATACATTTGATAAGATAATTGACATTGATGATAAAATTTCAGGTAAAATGAATGGTTTATTTGCAAAAAGTAAAACTGCAAATAAAATTTTAGATAAAACGGTTTCCTTTCAGTCTTTTAGATATAAACTTTATCAAAATAGAGAATATCTTGAAAATATAGAACCTGTATTTATTGAAGTATATGATTCTATTGATGATCCATTTATTAAAGATATTCTAATGTTAGAAAGAATTGCAATGGCTACTACTAGTAGTGCAGTTGGTATAGTTGCATCTCAAATTTACACTCCAACAAAAGACATGCCACATGATAAAGCAGTAATGTTTTACCAAAATATGGTTAATAGAATTGTTAGTGAAATTAATCAGGAAAAACAAAATGGTACTTTTGATGAAGAAACATTCTATAAAAACAAAACTAAGCAAGCTACATTGGATAATATTTCTGTTTTAGGAATTTCCAAATCAGTGAAGGCCTTTAAAAAAAATCGTGAATGAATATTTGTAAAAAGTGTAATGATCAACAAAATACAAATTTAAAATTTAACAAAATTAAATCATTTTTCTTTTATTAAAAAATATGATAAAAGTTTAAAAACAGGATAAGTGATATTATGGCAGATGGAGAATATGTAGATAGTGATGGTGACGGATACAAAGAAAGTTATGTTGAAGATAGTGATGGTGATGGACAATATGACACCGTTTACATGGATACTGACGGGGACGGCTATGTAGATGCTGTTGTTGAGGATACTGATGGAGATGGTGAATTTGACACCGTTTACATGGATACTGACGGGGACGGCTATGCAGATACTGTTGGTGTAGATACAGATGGAGACGGGTACGTAGATACCGTTGGCATGGATACTGACGGGGACGGCTATGTAGATGCTGTTGGTGTAGATACAGATGGAGATGGCTATGTAGATGCTGTTGGTGTAGATACAGATGGAGATGGTGAACTAGATAGCTATGCTTATGATACTGATGGTGATGGAGAATTTGACGAATATGAATCAGATTATGATGACGACTATGATGATATAGACGATGACTACGATGATGATATATTTTAATTAAAATACTGAATTATGGATTTCTATCAATTATAGAAATTCATGTATATTTTAACTAATGATGAAACATTAAATAAATCAAATATTATTGTACTAAAATTTTAATAAAAAATGGTTAATGGTGAATAAATGGTTAAATGTCCTTCTTGTGGGAAAGAAGTTGGGGATGCTGCTTTTTGTAATAATTGCGGATCCAAACTTCATTCTCAAAAAAATGAAAAAATAAAAAGCAATGATTTTCAAGAAAAAAAATTCTGTGCTAACTGTGGAAGTGAAATGAATGTTAATGCTACATTTTGTTCTAATTGCGGAACTCATGAATTAAAGGCAACTAATCAGGTAGGCAATAATCTTGTTGCTACTTTTAATCCTGGAACTGCATTTTTAATATCTATATACACTACCGGTGCGGGACATATTTATTTAGGATTATTTAAAAGAGGCATATCCTTTTTAATATCTCAAATAGTTCTTGTAGTATTAGTAGCTATATTTACACTACTATTGGGATATCTATGGTATATGTTAGCTGTGATTGTATTATTATTAGGTATTTTAGCATGTTTAACTTTGCATATATATTCAATTTATGATTCATATAAATCAATTAAAAAAATAACAAATGGTGAAAGTGTTGAAGATATAATGTTTTTCAATAAGTTCATGTGAATTTTTAGCTTAAACCCATGAGGCAAAATATGATAAGATGTCCAAAGTGTGGAAATGAAGTTAGTGGAGATGATTTTTGTTCTGAATGCGGACTTAAACTTAATCATACTTCAAAAGAAAATAAACATTACTGTCCAGAGTGCGGTTTTGAAACTAGTATAAAAGATAAATTTTGCCAAAAATGCGGTGCAAAAATAAATGGTAAATCTGATAATGATGATTTGTTAAGTTTTAATAAAACTAATCTTTATCCCATTATTTTAGGATTTATCTTCCTTTTAATTACAATACTTTTCGCAAGTAGGCTTGTATTAGTTCTTTGTTTATTTGCAGCGGGGTTTCTTTTTGAATTTAAATCAGACAATGCATTTCTTAATAGTATTTTAGTTGCTGTAATTCCAGGTATTTTATTTATTATCACAATGCAAAATATATATTATTTATTGATGTGTTTTATACCTCCGATAGCTGGCTGTTTTATAGCTGCCACATATAGAAGAAGGTAAATACACTTAAATATTTTCAAATACTAAAATCATTTTAAGGAGAAAATATGTTTAAGTTAATTATTGGAATAATTTATATTATAACTATTATCTTATATTGTGCTATTTTAGTAAAAAAGAAGATTAAAGACACAAGTACTTATATAAACCTTGGAATATTAATAGCTGTTTTCATATTTCTTGTATACAAAGGATATCTTTTCTAAATATTTAATAACCTAATTGATTTTAATGACTTCTGAGTACACACCTGAAGAAAATAAATTAAGAGAGCTTACTGGCGGAGATTATTTTTCCCAGGAATTTATGGATAATTTAAATTCCTTAAATTTAACAGTTAAAGAAGCTAATATTGTTATTAATCAGATTAAACATGAAATAACTACTGGTGAATGTTGTTTGGAAGCTATTCCAATTAGATTAAATTATCTTTTAAAACAGTTCGCTCCAGAAATTACAAAATATGTTGTACCCTCTAAAGAATTAATAGCTAAAAAAGAACTTATTTTCCTTTTAAATCTGAAAGACAATATAACTTTTTGTCCGAATTGTCAAAGCAGCCTTTTTTTAACAGATAAATTTTGCTATAAATGTGGCGCTAAAAATATGCAATCAATAGCTATTAAAGCACCGAAAGATGATGATTTGAACTTAAATGAGATATATTGTGCCAAATTATATGAGAAATATCCCCTTAATTTTAAATATGCTTATGTTTGTTTTTTAAGATATGTCAATGAAAATCCTGGGAAAGTTGAGTTTCCAGTATTTAATAATATTGACGGGTTTAAATTAAAAAAACAGGCTGTTAAAGATAATTATTTCACATTAGGTGATCCTGTTTACAGTATTTCCAATTATACTATTTCAGATATTAAAAAGGTTTTAAAAAAGTATGATTTGAAAGTTTCAGGTAAAAAAGATGAACTGATTGAAAGAATAAGTAAAAATTTATCAGATGATGAGATTAATAATGAATTTGAAAACAGCACTTTTGTTTTAACATCTGAAGCTGAAAAGTTTTTGGAAGAAAACAAATATTTGGTCTATTATGACAAAAACGATTTAAGCACATCCATTTCCTTGGAAAAATATGAATCATTATTTAAAAAAGCTAAAATAACTGATTCCATTTATGATGTTTTGTATAGCTATTATGCTGATTTAATCAATGAAGATGTAAATAATAAGCAATGGCACCAATACAGGACAGATTTGGGAAATCTTATTAATGTGTCCGTTAACAATATCAGTGATTTAAAGCTGCTTAAGCTTCATTTCCAATATTTCATACTGGAAGCAAATAATTGGATTCATGACTATTACAGTGATTATTGCAACCCTTCTTTTGATTTGAAATTTAATAAATCCCGAAATGATTTGATAGCCAGTCTGAAATTAGAATTAAACGAGCTTCAGGAAATATTTAATGAAGCATGGGATGAAGTCAAAATACCTTCCTACACACTTGCAAAAGCCGATGTATTTAAGAAATTAATTTTAACATTTGACGGTAAAGATTTAAATAGTATTTACTGATTATATGATTTGAAAGTTTCTAAAAAGTTATCCAGCACATTTTTGAAATCCGGATTTTTCATAGCAGCATCAAATGAACCTACAATCGGTCCCATAATCAGCTCGTTTCTGCTGTTTTCATCCATCATGTCTGTAGTTTCCATACCTATCTGAGAATAGCTAGGTGGCAGCCTGTCGCTGTTGTACTGCTGTTTTATTTCACCTCTCAAATCATCATCAATAAAGTGTTCCAATAAATGGATTATGTCTTCAGCCAGAGTATTTCCCAAAACCAGTGAAATGAAAGCTGTTTCCTTGTCAAGTTCATCTTTTAAATCTTCAAGTATTGAATTGAATGATCCGTAATTCTGATATCCATGTGGAATAAATCTTCCCTCAACTGTATGGGCACAGTATTCATTCATCAGGTGCACTGTTCCTGAAGATAAGATGTACTGGACGAATACTTCAAGTTCATAGGTTTTTTCAACTTCCCAGAAGTACATCAATATCTGTTCATGAATTTCAGCAAGCAGGTGATGTGCCAGTTCATGGATTAATGTAGCTATCTGTACAGAGTCATTTAGTCGGTCATCTAATTTTATTGTATTTGCAGTGTAAAATCCAAGTTCTCCGCCTTTGGATTTGTATGACCACTTTGCATATGCCTCAACAACATCTTCCACTTTTTCCAGAGCAGTTGTTCCCTGTTTTTTAAGGGATTTTCTGCCTGTTTCATATATATTGTTTAATATAAGTTCATAAATCTCATTGGTTAATGGTGTTTCATTTAATTGCTCTTTGTGTTTTTGTGTAAACATATCTTCAAATGAGGTTATTCTGTCTCCACTTTCGTATTTATCAAGTTTTCTAAGTATGCTTCCACATTCAATGCAATAATCTTCACTGATGGAGTTTTTCTCTCCACATTTTGAGCAGTATATGTCATCCATTTTTAATCACTGATTAATCCATTTGTTTTTTTAAATTTAGCTATTGGAAATAAAATCTTTTGTTTCATTATCTGTGCAGCTGTTTTATTTCATCTATAGTTAATTTTGTTGAAACAGCTATGTCTTCAGGAGGTACATTTCTGGCCAATAATGACCTTGCTATTTTCCATTTTTCATTATTGGCTCCTTCAGCATACCCCTTTTTAACTCCTTTTTTAATTCCTTTTTCGTATCCTTCATCGTATCTTTCCTGTCCGTATTCTTCCATTAATCTCATATTATCCCTCAGTATATTTCTTAATCTTTTTCTTCTTGATGTTTCTTTTATGAATTTATCTACAATTAGAAATTCAATTCCAAAAGCAAAATTCTTAGCACTCTTTGCAGAATTTCGTATTTTATCTAGTGTTTGCACGGTTTTTTCTATTTGTTCATCAAGGGTTTTTATTGAACTCATAAACGGAGCTAGTGACAGATATATTAATTCCCGTCGGGTTATTTTTGTATTGTTTTTTATTTTATTTTCAATATTATTTATAATTTCATCACCGTCAAAATCTTTTAAAGATATTATCGGAATTGTAAATACACAGTCTTTATTCAATTTATATTGTTTAATTTTTGTTTTTTCAGCTGTGCTGAATACTATTAAAAGTATTGGCTTGTTGTTTTGCTTTGCATAATCAACAATTGCTGTATATAATCTGTATCTTTTTTCATCGAATTTTTTTACTACTGTTGATTGAAATTCAGTTATTACTATTATACTGTCCAGTTCCATTATCATATCTGATTTATAAACTGCAGGATCCAGTTCTATTAATTCTGTTGGATTGAATGTTAAATTTTCAGATTTAAAGTCATATTTTCTTATATCCCAGTTTATTTCTTCAATCAAATTTATAAAACTGAATCCGTCTTCTTTTGTAGCATACTTAAATAATTTGTCTTCTTCATGATTCGACATATTATCACTTCAGTTAATTTTCATAGCTATTGTTAGAAACTGTATGGTATTTAAATGCTTTGTTGTAAAAAATAACAATTTTTAAGCCTTAAATCAATATTTAAAAGCAAAATAAATATTTTTATTTAACATAAGATAAATATTGATTATACCTTGTTAAATTGTTTTTTACTTGTTAAATTGTCTTTAAATCTTACAATAAGCTTTTATATTTCTTATTACCAAGATTAAAGTAGAGGTGTTTTAGATATGAACTCTTATCTGAATATTAGAATTAATGGTAAAAATTTGGAAAAGAAAGAAGATATTGAAAATGCAATTTTGAAATTTGATGAAGATCTGAAGGAAAATCCTGATGATGAAGCTACAATTGTAGGAAAATCCGTATTATTATACAAGATAGGCAAACTGAATGAATCCCTTGAGTGCTTAAATCAAATCAAAAACATTAGAAATGCTTCCATTATAGAGCTGAAAGCAGTTATTTTAATGGGAATGTCAAACTATAAGCGGGCTCTTGATTTGTTAAATGAAGTTTTAAAGTTAGACTGCGGAAATGTCAGTGCCCTTTACTATAAAACAGAATGCCTTTTTAAGTTAAAACGATTTAAGGAAGTTGTAGATACTGCAGATGTGGCTTTGAAAATTGATAAAAACCACCAGTCCATTTTAATAAATAAATTCTGTTCATTGGTAGAACTTAACAACACAAAAGAAGCTTTGAAAGTTAAAGAAAAGCTTTTAAGATTAGGTTTGAATTGCAATATCTGAGGTTAGAAATATGGAATTTCAAATAAAGAAAGTCGAAAAAGGAGATATTGACACCGAAGAGTTAAAAAAGCAGATTCCTGGATGGTGCAGTCTTTTAAAAAAATCTCCTGATGATGAAAGGCTGAGAATCATTGTTGCATCAATGTTTTATTTTATTGATGAAAAAGAAAAATCACTTGAATTATTAAAAAATGCCCCAGATAATGAGAATATGGAATTAAAAGAAATAACCGCCATTGTTTATATGGATTTGAACTATTATAATGAAGCTTTAGAGCTGTTTAATGAAATTCTTGACTCTGATTATAACAGAAACGTTCTGGATTTAAAGGTTGACTGTTTATTTTTTTTAGGAAAGTTTGAAGCTGTGGTTAAAACAGCTGATGAATATCTGGAAATTTTCGGCAACAATCTGGATGTTCTAACAAATAAAAAGGCAGCCCTTAAAAAATTAAACCGTAAAAACGAAGCAGAAGAAGTAAATAACATAATTTCAAATTTAAATGCAGTCAATAAATTTGCAGTCTATATGCCAAAGGATCAAACTGATGAAGTCATTCCGGATGAGATTTATGAAAGTGAATTGGAACAGTGCTTTAATGACTTGAAATATAATCCTGATGACAGTACTGTTCTTATTGCAATAGCTACATTTTTATACAATCTTGACAGAAGAGATGAATCCATTGAATATTTGGATAAAATCAGTGATGATGCAGACAGCGTTACAATAAATGCTAAGGCCTGCATGTTTATGAAACTTGAAAAATTCCCTAAAGCTCTTGAAACATTAAATAAATCTTTAAAAAAAGACAAAACAAACATTATAACTTTAATATCAAAATCCGAATGTCTGATGGAACTGAAAAAATATGAGGAAGTGCTGGTGTGTGCTGATGAAGGACTGAAAATTGATAAAACAAATATACCTCTGTGGAAAAATAAATTTTGTGCTTTAATTGAATTGGACAGGTTAATTGAAGCAAAGGAAGTTCAGGATTTAATTTTTGATTTGGAAATAGCCAATGATAAAGCTGAAGGTTCCCTTAAAAAAGCAATCAACAGATTTTATTCCATGGAGTATAGAGAATGTTTAAATCTTTGCTATGATGTTTTGGATGCTGATAAGGATAATGAGGAAGCTGCAATTCTGATGATGAATGCAGTTTATCTGTTAGGTGATCTTACTGAAGCTCCAAAGGCATTGTATAGAGCACTTAATTGTAATAATGGTGAAATATTGACTCGAAACTGAAAAATTGTCTTTAAATCCAACAATAAGATTTAATATTTCTTTGTTTAATAATTAAATAGGTGTGATGGATATGGATGTAATAATATCTGCATTAATTGAAGCAAATAAATTATTAAACAAAAAGGATTATTATAAAGCCCTTGACTGTTTTGAATGTGTGTTAAATATAAATCCTACCAACAATCTGGCCATAATCGGGAAAACAATTTGTATACATTATTTAAAATCATTTGACAACATCAGCTTGATAAACATATATGAAGAAAAATTAAATGTTAACCTTAAACTTGCAGAGTTGTATGAATGCGGAAAATACGATGAAACAATAAACGAATGCAATAAAATATTAAAAAAAGACAAAAACAATTTTAACGCATTAGCTATTAAATTCTCAGCCCAGTTTGAACTCACCAAATATACAGAAGCACTGAAAACCTGCGACAAACTCTTAGAATTAGAACCGAATAATTTAGTAATAATATATGCAAAAGCCACCACATTATACAAACTAAACATTTACAATGAAGCTATTGAGTGCTATGATAAAATCCTGAAAGTAACTGATAATTTTAATGTTTTATTTTTTAAATCAGCATCATTGTTAATATTAAATAAATATGAAGAAGCTTTAAAATATTGTAATTATGCATTGGAATTAGAACCTGAAAATTGTGACGCAAATGGATTGAAACAGTTGATTAAATATAAAATAGCTCAAAAATAGCTATTTTATTTTTTTCATTTTCATAACTTATATGAAAAATAGTATAAGAGTATATAAAGTCTTATACGAAAAATAGTATAGTAGTATATAAAGTCTTATACTATAAATAGTATAAGAGTATATAAATAGTTATATAAAAAATAGTATGAAAATATAATGGACTATAAAAATTGGGAGGTAAAACTATGAAATTAGAAGAAGAATTAATGCAATATATTTTAGCTAAACAAAGATTAATGCCTAAAATTATATCTTCTAAATTATCATCAAATAATAAAAAATTAAATCATCGTACTGATTATTTTAGAATAAAAGAATACATTGACAACTTTTTAAATGGCAATAATCAAAACAGATTTATTGTAATGCCTGGTCTTAGAGGAGTAGGTAAAACAACAATTTTATTGCAATTGTATGAATATTTAATTAAAAATGATGTTCCTAATTCAGATATTCTTTATTTTGATGTAAGTGAGTTGAAAAGTTTTTATGATGTTAATATATTGGATGTAATAACTAATTTTATTGAAAACATACATCAAACAACAATGGTGGAATTAAATAAACCAATATTCTTATTAATTGATGAAGTTCATTTTGATAAAAATTGGACATTAACTGGTAAAATAGTATATGATAATAACAATAATATTTTTATGATTTTTACTGGTTCATCTGCTATTGAATTACAAATTCATGCTGATGCAATTAGAAGAATGGAAAAAGAACCAATATTTCCATGTACATTTCCAGAATATCTTTTTTTAAAACAGAACATGCATTTTCCAAAGGAGATGTCTTTTGCATTGCAAGATTTAATACTAAATGGAAATGTTGATTTAGCTATAACTAATGAAAGAAAAATCCAAGAAAGTATGATTAACTTAGATAATGATCCAGATATTGAATTCAAAAAGTTTTTAACACAACATTCATTCCCATTTTCTTTAAAAATGCAAGATTTTCAAATTCATGAAAAAACTATAAATAATATAAATAGAATAATTGAAAAAGATATTTCTTCTTTAAAAACATTTAATACTTCTACTAATGATACTATATCACGAATTGTTACATATATTGCTATGCAAAAACCTGGTGGAACTTCAAATGTTAAATTAGCTCAAATGTTAGGTGTTTCTCCAAATACAATTAATAATATCTTAAATGTTTTAGAAAAAACACAATTATTATTTCCCATAACTGCTTATAGTACTGGAAGTAAAATTATTAAAAAACCATGGGAGTATTTCTTTTTAGCTCCATCCATTAAAGCATCAATTAATTTTGAAATTGGAAGATATAATTTAAATAATAAAAAATGTTTAGCCACATTAGCTGAAACTTTAGTTGCATCATCATTATATAAACTAAAATTGTTACGTCATAATTTTATAGGTTTATTTTATGATCCTAAAAAGTCAGGTGTTGATTTTTTAGTAAGAAATATTGATAAAATAATTCCAATTGAAGTGGGTGTAGGTAAAAAAACTAAAAGTCAATTAACAAAAGCAATTAATAATTATAATTCTGATTATGGTATTTTAATATCTAATAGAACATTTAGCATAAAAAAGGAAAATAATATTATTTATATTCCATTAAGAACCTTTTCTTACATATGAAACTACATAAATGAAAATGTAGAAATGGGAATACTTATTATATTATCTTCTTTTTGAATTCTGCTGCTTCTATTTGAAACTATAATTCCATAATCTGAGTTGTATCTTGAAATAGCTTTTTTAACTTGTTTTGTATTTTTAGCACCAATTCCAACTTCTATAGGAATTATATCTCCCATTATAGTATTTAACAGAAAATTTACTCCACCTTTTTCAGGGTCATAAAATATTCCAAAATCTCTGTTCTGTTGCAGTTTAAATAAACTAGCTGCAACAAGATTTTCAGAAAGGTTTGCAATGTATTCTTTTGGATTTTGTGTAGCTAATCCATTTTTTATATAGATACTTGCTTTTATTTGACTAGTTAAGAAGTAATATTCCCAGGATTTTCGCTGTCTTTTAACACAAGATCCATAAGGTTCAACATGAAATAATAAATGTGTTTTTTCCAATGCCTGAAATATTGATTGTATGGAAGTTTTTGAAATATTTAATATATTGGATAGTTTATTGGATGATAACTCTGAAGGTTTTGACATTGCTATAATATTTATTAATTTGTATGTAGCTAAACGTATTGGAGTTGTAAAAGAAGTTATTATATCAAGGTCTTTTTCAATTATTCTGTCTTTCATATCCAAAGTCAATTGCACAATTGATTCTTCTGTTCTATTTAAAGTAAATGGAAAACATCCATATTGAATATAATATTCCCATTCTTTTAAGTAATTCTGGTTTAAATTTATTAGATTTTGATTATACATCCTATTTTCGATTTTTTGAGATTCTTTGACTTTTCCTGTGAAAATCATGTCTCTAAAAGTTTCACTTAACATGTCAGGATAATTAATATCATATTTTAAATAAAGATATTCTGCAAAATTTAATGGATAAATTTCTTTTTTAAGAGATCTTCTAGCTGAATCATTGTTATACTCTAAATTCAATGCATCTGATCCTGTAAAAATCATAAAAACATTTTTATCTTCATCAAATATTATTTTACCTAAAGATGCCCAATTTTTTGAATATTGTGATTCATCTACAAATATGAATACCTGATTTTTTACAGTTGGATATGCTTCATTTACATCTTTTAGGAAAACATCAATGTATTCTTTAATATTAAAGTTAGGAACATCTTTTAGGTTTTCTAAATTAAGATATAATATTCTGTTTTTTGGAATTTGTTTTTCATTAAGAAGATAACTGAATAACTGGTATATGATTGTTGTTTTCCCAACACCTCTTAATCCGGGCATTATAAAAAATCGGTCATCACTTTCTTTTTCTAAAAATGTGTCAATATGTTCTTTAAGTTGGTAATATTCTTTTTTTTTGTTAAATTTTTTATCATTATAGTTTAAATTATTTTCAACTATTTTAGGATTTGTCTTAAGTAAATTTGTAATATATGATTGTGTTTCAATTTCCATTTTTATCAGCTTTTTCAAGTAGTTGGTTATTTTTTTGACCGACCTTTTATATATAGTTGATTATTTTTTTGACCGACCCTTTATATACTGTTGGTTAAATTTTTTACCAGCTATATAAAAGAATCAAATTAATATACATATTTATAACTAATTAGTTACTTTTTAGATACATTTATATACTAGAATAATACAATATAACTATGTAATAACATAAGTTGTTATAAAAATATTAAAAAATTGATTTAAATGACATTGCTATTAGGTAAAAAACAAGAATGTGGAAATATAACTATAGTTCCTATTTTAAATGATTCACCTTTGAAATTAGATATTTTAGATTTAACAACAGGATTTAAAATGGGTCTTGTTGAAGTATCTGAGTGTGAACAAAGTACAGTTGGAACAATTATGGTTAAAAATAATGCTACCTCTCCATTACTTTTAGTAGATGGGGAAGAAGTAGCTGGAGCAAAACAGAACAGAATTATTGGACAAAGTATGTTAATTCCTCCGAATACCAGCATACCAATTCCAGTTAATTGCTCTGAACAGGGAAGGTGGAATTACAAATCTGAATTTAAACATTCAAATTATATGGCAAATTCAGAAACTCGATGCAGAAAAGCAGAATATAATATGGACAATTCAATAAGAGCTTCACAAGGTGCAGTATGGGATTCTATTGAAGACCTTCAAGTAAAAAGAAACAGTTTTTCCAAAACCTCTGCTTTAAGGGATAATTATGAAAAAATAGAAAAAACAAATGATGATTATTTGAAACACTTCGGGATTTATGAAAATCAGGTTGGTGTAATAGCCAGGTTAGAAAATAAAGTAGGTTTGGATGTATTTGCTAATCATAGTTTATATGAACAGTACAGTGATATGATTCTTAAAAGTTATATTATTGATGATGTTGGAAATAATTCACTTATAAAAGATGACTTTGACTTTGAGGCTGTTTTAGACAATATAAATGAAAAATATTTTAATAAAAGAAATACTGTTGGTTTAGGTCAGTCTTATTTCATCAAAACAAATAACGGATCAGGAACCTCATTAATCTATGAAAATGAGTTGATACATGCTAATTTCTTTTATAATAACAGATTAAGAAACTTAAAACTGTAAATATATTGTATTGGCTCTCAAATTAAAAATATCACCTTTTACACGATAAAAACACTGGAAATTAAACATCACACCCCGCATAATATCCCCTACTTAAAAAGGGACAAACACGTATCAAAAAAACCATCATTTTTACTTTTTTTAAATACTAATTAAACACATTTATATAGTATAAACTCACAATATACACACATTATATTATAAAAGAGGTACTAAAAATGATTGAAAACAATATCTGTTTACTGACAGACAGTTACAAAGTTACCCATCATGCATTTTACCCAAAAAATACTGAAAAACTATATTCATACTTGGAAAGCAGAGTAGGATCAGAATTTAACAAAACAATATTTTACGGCCTCCAGTACATAATAAAAAAGTATTTGGAAGGAAAAGTTGTAACTCCGGAAAAAGTAAACCAGGCAAACAGTCTGATTAAGACACACATTGGTGAAGATATATTCAACTATGACGGATGGATGTATATAGCTGATGAACTTGACGGAAAATTGCCGATAGAAATAAAAGCCGTAGAAGAGGGAACACCTGTAGAAGTGGGAAATGTTTTAATGACTGTTGAAAACACAGATAAACAGTGCTACTGGTTACCGAATTACCTGGAATCATTATTATTGCAGGTATGGTATCCGTCAACAGTAGCTACACTGTCAGCAGAGGTAAGAAAACTCTGTAACTTTTATTTAGATGTAACAGGATCAGACAAAGAAAACCTGGACTTTATGTTACATGATTTTGGATATAGGGGAGCTACCTCAACAGAATCTGCAGAACTGTGCGGAAGTGCACATCTCCTAAGCTTTAAAGGAACTGATACAATTCCGGCATTAACAATACCTGAAAACTACTATAATGACAATAATATTTATGGTTTTTCTGTACAGGCAACTGAACACAGTGTAATGACTTCCTTAGGCAAAAAAGGTGAAATCAAACAGGCCATTAATGTTATTGATAATGCAAAAGATGGGATATTGTCTATAGTAATTGACAGTTATAACTATAGGGATTTCTTAAAGCGGGCAAGTTCAAAAGGCAGTAAATTAAATGATAAAATTAATGAATTTTTAGAAAAAACTGACGGAAATAAAGTAGTATTCAGACCAGACAGCGGAGAACCTGTTTCAACAACACTGGACTGTTTGAATATTCTTGGAGAAGGTTTTGGAACTGTAAAAACCACAAAAGGTTATAAAATCTTTGCAAAAAACATCGGACTGCTGTGGGGGGACGGTCTGAACTATCATAAAATAAGGGATATTTTATTTGGAATGAAATCAAACGGCTGGGCAGCACAAAACATCATATTTGGAATGGGCGGAGGGCTCCATTCTTCAGTAAACAGAGACACTCAGAGAAATGCATTTAAATGTTCAGCACAGTTAAGAAACGGAACATGGTATGACATCTTTAAAAATCCATTGGACAGCAGCAAAAAATCAAAAACCGGAAGATTAAAATTAGTAAAGGAAAACAGCCACTTTAAAACTGTTCCAATATCTGATGAAAGAAAAGACTATTTGCAGACTGTCTTTAAAAATGGTGAATTAATCAGAGAAGAAAAATTCAGTGATATTAAAAACAGAGCACTAACATACACAAGGAAGAGATAAAATGAAAGAAGATATGTATATCACTTTAGTAAGTATGAGACACTTTTTTGGAGTGAAGCCTTTTAAAAAAGACGGAATTCTTAAATTAATAAAAGAAAAGGACAACAACTATGATGATGAAGCCATTAAAGTTGAAATGAGACACGCCGGACAGGTAGCATATGTATCAAACAGTACAAATACGGTAATCAGAGGAACAATGAGTGCCGGCAGAATTTATGACAAAATTTTAGATGAAGATTATGCACAAATCAAATTCTACAACAGAGATATTGGAATAGCTAAAATATTAACTCCTGATGAAATAGATGAATTAAAAAAAGATCCTGAAAATGATTTGAACTTTATATAGGTGATTAAAAATGAATTTAAAACATTTGAGTTTGGCCAAAAGGCAGGATTACGAAAACATAACAGTAGTTCCTATTTTAAGTGATACTGATACTCCCTTTGATGTTTTAGATTTAAAAAAAGGGCTGAAAATGGGGCTTGTAACGATTGGGGAATGTGACAGCACAAATGTGGAAAAGGTAAAATTAAAAAATAACTCAGTATCTCCATTAATTTTACTTGACGGTGAAGAAATTGCAGGATCTCTCCAGAACAGAATTGTTGCTCAAACAATGATAATACCTCCTAAAAGTGAAATGGAAATACCTGTAAACTGTTCTGAAAAAGGAAGAGATGAATATAAATCAGAGTTTCAGTATTCAGATTACATAGCTAACTCAAATACCAGAAGAAAAAAAGCATACAATAAGAACAATCCCCTTCAGGAAGTTGTCTGGAATTCCATTGATGATTTGGAAACGGATAAAAACACCTCCTCCAAAACAAAAGCACTTAGAGACAGCTATGAAAAAAACAAATATGATATTGACAGTTATTTAAAGCACTTCAAAATGGAAAACAACCAGATAGGAGTAATATGCATTGTAGAAAACAAAGTAGGAATTGAAATATTTAACAATCATTCATTATATGAAAAGTATGATGAAATGCTACTTAGAAGCTACATTATTGACAGTTCCAGCAGTGAAAAAATAAATATATCCGATAAGGAGCTTGAAAATATATTGGCCAGTATAAATTCTGAATCATTTATTAAAAAAGATGCAGTAGGTTTAGGAAAATATTATAAAATTTCAAACAGCTACGGTAACGGACATATATTAATCTATAAAAATAATATGGTGCATGCCAGCTTCTTTAAAAAAATTGAAAATCCTACAGTAAATAATGAAATTATAAAAAACATCCAAAATAATAAACAGACAATATGTTAATTTAATTAGGAGGAATAAAAATGACTAATTATGAATGTAACGGATTAAAATATAAAACAAACAGTACTAAAAGTGTAAAGCACTGTCCAGGTTGCGGATCAACAGATTTTGTAATGGACGATTGCAGGTGTGAATTAATATGCAGAAGATGCGGAATGGTTATAGATGATGAATTCATACAATATGGTCCTTAAAAAAATTAAATGGGAAAAAATAAAATGGAAGTTATAAATTATGCATTATTTATATTGACAGTAGCTATGTTAATAATTACTGTAATACAGTACTATAAACAAATACTGAAGAAAAATCAGGAAGTTCTATTGATTGCAAATATTATACTGCTTATTTTATGTGTTTTAAATTTAATATACATATAAAAAGATAAATTGAATTCATAATAAATTTTTCTAATTTTAAATTGTATAATGAACAAAATCGGTAAAATTACATTTTTTATTCATTATATAATTTAAAAATAAAATTATCTTAAGCATCAAAGAGGCGATAATTTAATTCCATCTTTTCCAATATACTCAATTATTTTTCATGAAAAAATAATTAAAACTCTTCCAAGGCTCCATCTTCACTTATTTTTTGAATTGTTGCTTTTGTATCATTCAATTCAGTGTTGCACTCTTTAAGTAATATATTTGCCTGAGTATACAACTCAACAGCTTCTTTTAATGGAACATTATCTGATTCTAATTGCTTAACTAATTTTTCTAATTCTTCTAACTTTTCTTCAAAACTTTTAGTCATATTATCACCTTTTATTTTATTTTAAACTAAGTAATATTAACAGTACTATAACAATAGCTAAAAATAGTATTATAATTACATTTTTAGCTTTGGATTTTCTTATTTCATCAGGATCTTTTACAACATATCCTTTTTCCAGCAATTCATCAGGATTTAAAATCTTTAATTTTTCTTCAAGAATCCTTAATTTATTTTCATTGCTGTCTAATGTCTTGGTAATTTCTGCATCTAAACTTTTATGTATTTGAGCCATTTTAACAAATTTATCGTCCAATACCTGACACGGATTGCTGAAAACATGATTATTTTTAATTATTTCCAAATCATGAATATGCGAATTCAATGTGACATTAATTGAATTATTTAAATTATTCTCAATTAAATTTAAAGAATTTTTTTTTAATTCAAAAGATTCAATGAAATTCATGGATTTCAAATTTTTAAAGTGCAGGTTAAGTTTATTTTCATATTCTAACAGACAGTTAGATATGTTATTATCCAATTCATTTTTAAATAAAGTAATTTTACCGACTTTTTTATTTAAAATATAATCCGGATTATTCAGAATATATGAATTATTAAAGTTATCAAGCTGCAGTTTATTTGACTGAATCAGCTGATTTAATGATTTCTCAGCAGTTGTTTTTAATAAAACCAAATTTGTGTGATGATTCTTATACTTTGATAAAGGATCTTTTAAGGTTTTATTGTTTTTGGAAATATTGAGTTTATGTGTTAAATTATCTAATTTGGAATTTATCAAATCATTTAATCTTGTTTCAATATTTTTTAGCTTTTCATTAAGTTCAACTTTATTTGGAACAACCAGCTCAGCTGCTTTTGTAGGTGTTGCTGCAACTTTATCGGATGCCATGTCTGAAAGCGTTTTGTCTGTTGAGTGACCAATAGCTGTTATAACCGGTTTTTTAGAATTAGCTATTGAACGTACAATTTCCTCTTTGTTAAAATCCCATAAATCCTGAGTACTTCCTCCTCCACGACCTACAATTATCACATCAACATCTGTTTTGTTTGCCAGTGCAATATTTTTAGTTATGCTTCGGGTAGAGTTGGCTCCCTGTACTGTAGTGTTCCAGACAATTATTTCTGCAGGCCATCTTTTTTCAATGTTGTTTACAATGTCTTTAACGGCTTTTCCGCTTGCAGAGGTTATTACTCCTATTTTTTTAGGATATTGTGGAATTGCTTTTTTGTCTTTAAATAATCCTTCTTTATCTAATTTCTTTTTAAGCTTTTCAAAAGCAATGTATAAATCTCCCAATCCTGCTTCCTGCATTTTTCTTACTCTGAATTGCAGGTTTCCACGTACTTTATAAAATGAAACTTCACCACTGGCTACAACATCCACACCATTTTTAGGTTCAAAATCCAAAGATTTTGTAGATAATTTAAACATTACACAGGAAATTGAAGAGTTTTTGTCTTTTAGGGAGAAATAGTAGTGTCCTGAATTATATGATCCGTTAAAATTAGTTATTTCACCTCTGATTTTAATCTTTTTAAAATCATCACAGTAGCTAATTTTTTTATCAATCAAATTATTGATTGCGCTGATTGAGTAAATATCATTTTCTTCCATCAAAACACCATACAGGTTAAATTTAATATTGAATTTAACTTGTAATAATGTTTTATCATTAATCTGATTTAATCATTGTTATTTAATTGTGTCAACTAAAAAAAGTATTACTTTAAAAAAATTTTTTATTACAAATTCAAAAATTGAAGAAAATGGTCTTTTTGCAGCAGCTAACCTATATGTCCTGATAGTTTTTTGACACCTTCTCAGAAAAGAGATTTTCAGCCTAATTTTATATATAAATAGAACGTATATTTTATGTAATAATATACGTAAGTAAAAGAAAGATACGAATGTTTTATATACTAAAAAAACAAAGAATAAAATGTAGCAAAAATTGGGATTAAAAAATCATAAACTAGGTGAAAAAAGATTATGATTGCTACAAAAGAACTTTCAGGATACTTGGATGAGTATCTTGAAGAAAAACAAGAGATAAAGAACCTAACCTCAGAAACAATTAAAAAACAAACATTTAATATTAATCAGTTTATCAGTTACCTTGAAAATGAAGGAATTGAAGAACTGGACAGCACAAATGTTAAAAAACAACTAAGACACTACCGTAGATACTGTCTTAAAGGTAGAGGCAATAAAAGGACAACAGTGAAAACATATATGATGAATATTTTAGAATTCATCAACTCTGAGGAAGTTCAAGAAGAAATACAGCATGATCCCATTAAAATGAAGGATATCATCGAAGTTAAAGTCGAAGATCCTGAAACTGCTAAAAAAAGAATTGAAAAAATAAGCTTAAATAGCCAGCAAAGCGATTTTTTACTTGAAACAATAGAATTAAGCGGAAATGCAAGGGATTATGCAATCTGTTCTACATTTCTTGACTCTGGAATTAGGTTAAAAGAGTTGGTTGGGCTTAATAAAAGTGATATTCAGGTTCCATTAGATGAAAATGGTTTTTATATCTTGCCTGATGACGTAAATAGCTATATAGAACTACATCTACGTGCAGAAACAACAAAAGGACAGTCTAAAGACCGCACTACATTTATAACCTATGATACATTAGCCAGTCTTAATGATATGATTTATGACCGTATAACAAAACTTAGAAAAAATACTTACGATGTCTACAGACCTGTTATTCAGCGAAAAAAAGCTGAAGCTGAGAAAACGCGTGAAGAACTTTTTTTAAATCAAAAGGGAAAACGTATAGGAAAACGTGCAGTCCAAGAAGTGATAAAAAAGTATGCTAAACTAAGTGATGAGAGAATAGCTAATGAAAATATAGATTGCCCTGTAAATTACGGGAAAAATGTTAGTGTTCATATTCTCAGACACACTGCACTAAGCCATTATGCTGAAATCCTTACAGTAGCAGAGGTTCAAAGTATAGCTGGACACAGCAACAGCCAAACAACTGACAAATATATTCACGTTGACCGTGAGCATATTAAACAAAAATTAAAACTTAATAATATGAAAGCTATGTAATTTAGCTTTCTTTTAAATATTTTTTTACAAAACTATCCTATATCAATAGCTTGACCTATATCATGCCAACCCATTTAGCTAGTTTTTCTTTTATAAATTTCATGAAAATTATAAAATCCCAGCCAAATAGTTGTTTATAATCTGATTTAAGATAAATAGGGATTTAATATTTGTTTTTATCTTTAAAATTAAAATTTAAATATTTAATTTGCTTAAATATCATTGATTAATCATTAAAATATAAAATAAGTTTATTTAAGGTCTTTTTTTATAAGATTTATTAAATTTTAAATATTATATGAGTCGGCATTAGTATGCCGAATATTTCTGTATTTACAGATAAATAGTAAATAAGAAAAAATAGTTAAATAGCCATTATAAGTATAATTACTATAATAAGTAAGATAGCAATAATACTATTAATATATATTATAGCTATTTATATTAAATAGCTATTTTCTGTAAAGTATATAAATAATATATACTACCACTTATACCCGAATCATATTTTATTAATTTTTAAGTAAAAATTTAACTAAAAATTGGTCTAAATCATTAGCTCCATATATATGTAATTTATACAAAAATACTATTTTAATCAATACTTTCATTAAATCCATAGTTCAAATCAATAATTCGAGCACTTTTCATTAAATTTATTAAATTTTATAGAATTTATTAAATTTTATTTTACTGTCTGCAGTGTAAAATAATTTCTCATGATAAAAGAAAAAGGAATTTATAAAATCCCTTAATCATCATAATATTCTCCGTTGCTTCTGTATTTTACTGTTGAGCTATACATATCAATATAATTTTGACTGTGATATCCATGTCTATCAGGCATATCTCCACTACCTATAGGTCTTCCAGATGCTTTATCATATAAAACATAACCTTTTCCATCACTATCCTGCTTACTGTACCATGTATCACCTTCACAAACCCAATCAGAATGAGGATCTTTGGATTGTGAAGACACAGAAGAAGATGATTCATGTTCATCAGATACTTGGCAAACATCAGCAGTATCATTAGTAGTGTTATTAGTAATATTTGCAGTATTATTTAATGTTGTATTATTTACCGGTTCACTGCTTAGTGAAACAGTATAAATCAAACCACCGATAAGGCAGCACACAATCAGTATAAGTATAGCTATAATAGTTCTTTCATTGTCCATCTCTTCACCAAAATTACATATTTAAAATATAATAAAAAATATCATACTTACAATATTATATTGTTTATACTATTTAAACACATATTATTCATTAGTATCAGTTAAAATCTCATCTATTTCCGAAAGATTATTGGCAAAATAGATTTTTTCCTGCTTATCTGATGTGGACAAACCCATTTCAATCATATGGTCCAAAAGAACTTTCAGGCTATCATAATAGCCATTAAGATTATATACAATACATGGAGCATTTATCTGTTTTAGTGCAACTTTAGTCATTATTTCAGTTATTTCATCTAAAGTACCTGTACCTCCCGGAAAAGCAATGAAAGCATCTCCAAGCTCAATCATTTTCCTTTTCCGATCCTGCAAATCACTGGTTATTATAAGTTCGCTTAAATTTTCATGCTGCAGGTTATCGTCTATAAAAAACTCAGGTTCAACACCAATTGCCATACCATCAGCATTCAGGACACTGTCTGCAAGTTCCCCCATCAATCCTATTTTTGAACCGCCATAGACAAGTATATGATTATTTTCAGCAATCCACACACCAAGTTCCTTTACAGCTTCTTTCAGAAAAGGGTCACTGCCTTCATGTGATCCAAGATATACCGTAATTTTCATTAAGTTACACCTATTATGTTATATATGCTTCAAATTCTCTTAAATTCCAAAAATAAATAATATAAATGAAATTACAGGTATAATTACACCATGTTTAAAAGTTTTTTCGTCACTGATTAATTTTAGTGACACATAAACAGACAGCATGATTGACAATAACGGATACAGCAATAGCCTGTCGGCATTTATTACTTTAACATTATACCATGCGGAAAGTACAGAAATTAAAAGTATTAAAACTGTCAAATAACCGATTCCTATTAATGCATATCTTTTATTTTTTTCATAATCACTGCTTACATCAGTTTGAGTATTTGAATCAGAATTATCTATTTTTGTTCCACATTCCTGACAGAATTTAGAATCCTTTTCAACTAATACACCGCAATTAGGACAATTAACCATAAAAACATCCCTCCAGTTGTTTTTATTTATCTTGTTAACAATATATAATAATTATGTTTTGAAAACAGCTAAAAACAGGATTTAATGATATTTCGAAACTTGGATTTTTTAAAAAACAGAGCTGTCAAAACAGCATTTTGTCTGATTTAACAAAAATTAAAAATATAAAAAAAGGCAGAAAAAATATTTTAGGTAATTTTTCTGATTAATACTGAAGTATTGTTTGTATTGCCTGTAGGCAGGAGCATTACTTCCTTATGGAATCCTCTGGTGTCTTTTTCAGTAACAGGAGAGTATAAAATAGCTCTCATACCAGTATAGGTTCTATAAAGAACAGGTGTTTTTTCACTTACCACATCCCAAATATTGGAAAATACCCTTTCTTTAGGTTCTGCAAAAGCAGCTACCATCAAAATATCATAATCCAAATCAGCTATTGTATTTTCATTACCTATAACAATTTTAATATCGTCGTCAAGGTTTAATTTTTTCAAAACTTTTCTGGATAACTGGGCTACATCTTCCTGCTGTTCAATTCCAATACATTTACATCCGAATACTTCATTGAACATGATTAAAGTTAAAGGCAGAGGTCCGCTTCCCAAAAATAAAAAGGTTTTTTCCTCATTGAATTTAGCTAATTTACTTTCATTATTAATTAATCCTATATAACGCTCATAAAAGTGAAAAGAGTCAAGTACTTCTCTTGGATTATCTGAGTTAAGTATTTTTAATGCATTTTCCATTTCCAGTCTGGCGCCGACATAAACGTAAAACTTACGGATTAATTTTAATGCCCTGTTCATCTTTTCATCATCAAGAATATGTTTAGCAGAGTCAAAATCGATTGTTTTATCATGCGCAATAACTTCAACTTCATCTAAAATCTCAATAACCTCATCGATAGCAACATCATCCAAAGCGTTCATATCATCATCAAGATTACCGAAATTGGAAAGTTTATCAGCTATTTCTTCAATTTTACCCCAATATTTATAACAACTCATAATATCACGATATTTTTTCAAATTAAATAACAAATTATATATAGTATTTTCTAGTTTATTATATATTAAAGTTTAGTATATGATAATAAAGTATTACTAAAGCTTTAATTTAAGAAATAAAGTAATACTTTCATTCTTTTAAAAAATAAAGTATTAAAAATCGATTAAAATTTCCAAAAAAGTAATACATTTAATGGAGGATTAAAAAGTGAACTTTAAAATTATTCAACTGTCCGACAATATTTGTGAAAAAACCAGAACTCAGGAGTTTTTATTTAAGCAGATTAAAAAAGAATACGGATACGGATATGTGCCGAAATATCACAAAGACATAATTAATCTAAATGAATACTACATAAATCCGAGAAAAAATAATTTGTTCCTAGCAAAAAATCCTGAAAATGATGAAATAATAGCTACAATAGCTGTAAGAGGCTATGACAAAAAATTCAAAGAATTTGAAGGATTATATAATAAAGAAGATACTGCAAGCATTTGGAGATTATATGTTGATGAAAAATACAGAAGACTGGGTCTTGCAACAAAACTGTTCAAACTAGTAGAGTCCTTTAGCTATCTAAACAGCTATAAAGAAATTTATCTCCACACCCATAAAAATTTAAATGGTGGATTAAACTTTTGGAAAAAAATGGGTTTTGAAACAACTGTAGATACAAACAATGACCTTCAGACAGTCCATATGATTAAAAAATTACCTAAGTTCAAACTCAATAATGTTCAATCCGGCTATAACTTAGCTATTGAATCATTAACTCTTTTTTAATTATCATTTTATTTAATTATTATTCCGCTATCAGTTGTTATGTTATCTGCCATATAATTGATATGACCGCTTCTGGCTGTTTTTTTAACATTGAAAAATATGTTTAGTTTATGACATGCAACTGAATTATTATATTCTGCATTTAATTTATTATACATCCCTTCGCTTATGGTATATTTTCTTCGTCATCTCCAACGATCCAGTAAGCTTTGGAAAAATCAGGACCGAACTGTGTAAATTCATCAACAGTAACTGTGTTATTGTGATATCCGATTTCATCTATTTCCTCATTGAATTTGGCATCATGGAGAGTATCCAATAAAAATCCGCTTGCACCAATTTTTAGGTTTAGCCGCACCAGGCAATCAAAACATCTCACCTGATTGTGATTTAGTAGCTTTTTGGAGAACAATGGATGGAAAAAGATTCCAAAACTATGAAGCTTATTTTACAATATTAGACACCGGTGAAAAACCAATAACACAAGAATGGTTAGTTAGCCTAATAGAAAATCATGAAAATAATTTACAATATGCTCCGGACGTTTGGAGAGAATATATTAAAAAATGAAGAGATGGTATTCACGCCCTTAAATCACCAAGAATTCAAGATATTCCCTCAAAACAAAAACAATTAGAATGTGACAGTGAAGGAGAAAAATGTCTAGAAATTATTCGAAATCATTATAAAGATAATCCACAAGGTTTTGAAGCCTGTGCATGCGATTTAATAAGTAAAATGGATTCAAATTTTATTAATTTTGAACTAACACGCCCTTGGAGAGACGGTGGTAGAGATGCTTACGGAAAATATCAAATTTTTACTGGAGGAAAAGCAAATTATCCGCTAATTATTGACTGTTCACTTGAAGCAAAATGTTATTCATCAAATACTGGTGTTAATGTAAGAAACATGTCAAGATTGATTTCAAGAATAAAATATCGTCAATTTGGAATATTAGTGACTACAAGTTATGTGAATAGCCAAGCTTATAGTGAAGTTATTGAAGACGGACATCCAATTTTAATTGTTACTGCTTCATATATTGCAGCAATCCTTAGAATTAATTCCATTACTAGCGACAATATTGAAAATTGGCTAAGAACTATTGACCAAAACGATAAAAGATAATTTAAGTTAATTTCCTGTAAAATCCTATTTAATATATTCCTCAGGATTAATAATTATCTCAAATGATGGAGTATCATGTTTAATTTTAACTTTTTCAACTGAATCAATTTGAAACTTAATAAACAATTCTTTTTCTTCATTTAAAAATTGTTTAAACTCTAAATTTAAATCATCTAGATCTTTACCGAGTTTTGAAGATTCAGTTTTTAAAAAATTTTTTCTTATACGCTTTAACAATTTAGATGCAGTAAAACATTTACTAGCTCCCAAATTAGTAAGTGCAAATTGAGAATAGGTACCTGAAATCCATTCATATATTTTCGGAATATCCTCTTTACCATGTGGACGTTCTGCTTCATAAATATTAACAACACCTTCAGTTGTTTCTAAAGATTGTGGTTCATCAAACCAAACATCCTTTATGTACTTTTCTCTTTCAGCAGTAAGACCCAAACCACTCAATTCTTTTGCTAAATCTAGTTTAATTAAATCAAGATCTTTTGAACTCCTTTTAAATTCATCATGAGAAATATTATTTAAAATTTCAACCCATTCAAACATGTTTTCTACTAAATTCTTAAATCCCTGCCATTTAAATTTACCTTCGCGCAGTATTATGTCTTGTCCGTTTTCAATGACAAATTTGAAAAAAATATGTCCAATAGAATGGTATCCTCCTTCATTTATCATAATTTTATTATTAACTAAATTCTTATAATTGTTATATTTAATTTCAAAATCAACAGGTTTACCATCTTCGTCAAGAATATAAATTATTGTATTAAACTTAAGAAACATACTTTGACCATAACTATTTGAAATTAAAATAGCATTATCATTCTTACGTAGTTTTGAATAATTGAACCTTTTAAACATTAAATTTTGACTATTATAAATAAAATCAAGCTCATGAATCTTATTTAATTCGTCATAGTATTCTTGAGGAACTTCAACATCTTTCAAACAATTCTTAAGTAACTCAGGAGCTTTTTCATCTTCAGACAATAAATAAACAGGTTTTAAACCATTTGCAGTAAATCTATTTTTTCTATAAACTTCAAAACGTTTATGATTATTTGGACTACAAACAATATCCAATTTTTCAATTTGTGAAGAAAAAGCATTATATTTAGGTTGGGGAAATATAGTAGAAATAGCATAAGTTATTGAAGTATCTTTAATATCATCATCCAAATCTGTCCAATTACTCACTAAAATATTATTTTCGCCCAGATAATCTTCTAAAATAAGCTTTGTTCCTTTAATATCATATTTATGAACAATAACAACCAATTCATCATGCGAAATATTTTTATTTTTGATTAATTCAACTAAAGATTCTGCAATTGGATTTTTCCCTGTTCCATGGAAATCATATACATCATCAAAAACATCCATTAATAATTTCCATTTATCCAAATCAATATTATAAATTAAATTAAAAAGATATTCAAAAGTAACATTCCTCTTTAAGACACGATAATCTTTATGTGCTCCTTTTATATATAATGGAGTCTTCATTAAATCTTTTAAAGAATCCATAATTTTTTTATCATGAGGAAAAATTTCATTAAATTTTTCAAATGTAGATTCAATATCAGATAAAACTTCGCACTCAATAAAATCAATATCAAATATCGGTGTGATTCTTTGAATATCTGAAAAACATGATGAACAAAAAGAATGTTCATCAATACTCATATCTTTAATTTTATTAAGAACAATAGAATAATCCCAAGTATGTGGAATAATATCCCAATTTTTCAGAAAATAATTTTCCTGACCAATATTATGAGTACTTCTTTGATATAAATCTACAGAAAATAACAAGAGGTTAGAATCCCTCTTAAATAATTCATATATCTTATTCCCTTTACCAAATCTATTATTTCCATAAAGTGCATCAATATCTGTAGCAATTATTAATTCAGGAGATATTAAATCAATAAACTCAATAATATATGAAGACAATATAGATTCATTAATAAAGAATACTTGATTATTAATTACATCTTTGTTAATATCTTCAATTGAATTAATAAAACAATAATCAACATCAAAAAAACAAGGCACTAAGTCAAATTTATTATTAAAGCATAATCTTATCGAATCAACAAAATTGGAATTTAAATTTGAATTATTAACATTTGATTTGATAAAAACATCATCAACATCAACTATTGGAACATCAACATTTTCTTTTGGATTTTTTATAGAATATAATGAATTCAATATATTCGGAAGACTAGAACCACTAAATTCATCACTTTGAAAATAAATTGGATTTGTAAATACCACTATTTTACTAGTAGAATTTTTAAATAAAAACTGAGATAATAAAATTGGAATAAATTTTACAGACTTCCACGGCCATGTAATAATATTTTTGCCTTGGAAATCATCACAAATCCAATTAACATATGATTCTTCAATTTTATTCAATTTAACCTCACTAAACTGAGGAAATAAAAAATTACCATTAGAATTATTAATTAAAATATTATTTCTAAAATAACAACCACAAGAGTCACATTTAAGAATATCTTTATTAATATCCAAATGTTTTAAATGATTATTAACAACATCAAAACAATTTGGACAAAATTGAATATTAGTAAAATATTTCATCATTTAAACACCTACAACTTAAATAAATAAATGTCTATCCAATAATGTATTTCTATGTTCACAGGAAGTCTCAGAAATAAGTAAACAATTATGACAAGCTGCACCATTAACTTTATTGTTACCTATTTCTTCATTATAACATAATGGATCATTAGAACAAAACAATAAGGTATTCATAGCATTTTTCAAAACAATATCAAAAGAGTTCACTGTTTCAACTAAACCCCCCATTCCACTATCTTCTCCCGGAGAAGTATTATAAATCAAAATACCTGCATTATCACCATTTATATAAATTCTTTCTTTTAAAGAAGTTGAATTATAACCACAAGATAACGAAAGACTATTAATCAATGCATGTGATAATGTATGCCACCAAACAAATAAAGGAACCTTAATTTCATCCCTATCTCCAACATCAATATGTCCAATAACATTTCCCCACTTCTCAATTACATCATTATCCAAATTCATATATTTTAAGGGATTATAATCTGAAGTAATGAAAATTCCTTCACCCACACCTTCATAAGCAGGATACCAAACTCCATCCTCATTTTTATGGCCTGAAGATACATTTTCGTTTTTAATATTTCCAGGTTCTTCATCATCAGAATCAAGCCAAGGTTCCCTACGGTAAGATAACTGTGCGGTCACTGTTTTTAATTTTGAAATAGGAGAAATTTTAATAGGGAATTCATTATCCAACCATTTTAAATCATAATTAATAAAAGAACGTTTAACCATGCTTGATTCAGAAATCTCATCCATATTTAATGTGTATAACTCTTCGTTAAGTGCTCCTTTAAAATCAACACCATTTATAATGTCTAAAATTAATTTTTTAAACTCTTGAAAATGTTGATTATTATTTTCATCATCGCTATTTACATACTTTCCATTATTTTCGAAAATAAATTTTTTTTCAAGAAGATAATTTGTCAATGTTTTTAAATCGTCTTTTTCAATATCCTGGAACAGATTTAAAAGAGCAACAAAATCAGTTGATGCAGCAATTAAAGATTTTAAAAATTTAAAACTTTGTTGGTCAAACAATTTGACAATTGGGTCATCATATTTTGGCATTTTTAATAAAGTAATAGTGTTCGGTACTCTCAGAGATGTTGATTGCTTTTGAACAATTTTCATATAATGTTTACACTTACTTTTTTTAGAATCATCAGCAAAATTAGAGAAAAGTGCATTAGATTCACTAGTTTTATCAAAAAGAGGGCCTTGTTTTTCCGGATATCTTCCAGAGCATTTAAATGGTACATCAAGATAAATTTCATCCATTGTTTTAGTTGCACCACAATCGGGACATTTAATTTCTATATCTGAAAAACTACTTCCCCTATCCTTCCAAAAGTAATATTTTGGACTGCAAGAGTTATTTGAACCATGAATTGCATAATCCCATGGAATATCATCTAAATGACCATCACAACATGCTAAAACAAAACGTACATTAGTAGAAGGATCTTCACCACATATTGGGCATTTATTATTCTTAGAATGGAAAGAGTCATATAGTATGGTTCCAATACCATCATGTTTATCATTACATATCTTCCATGTAGGGAAAACATAAGTATTATAACTTCCATTTCCTTTTTCAATGTTTTGACTAGAATTGGATGGCATTGAGAATAAATGAATTTTACTTTCATCAGTTATACTCTTAATAACACTACTCATCCTAATTTCATTATCAAATTCATTCTTTTTTAAAAAATCAGCATTATATCTTCTAAATCCAAGGCAATGATTGATTTCTGGAATTAATCGAGTTCCATTTTTACTTTCTATAAGAGCTCCTGGACCATACATTAAAACAAACTGTGATTCTCTAATTTCTTGTATTTCTCTAACCATGTTTACACCCAGAATTCCAATGTGTCTTCAATATCTCTGAGAGACATTGGAGCATTTTTATATACAACTTCCAATCCATCAATTTTATCATGTGCTGGATCACCTAAAACAACATTTTTTGAAGGGGAATGGAATTTACTAAATTTTTCATGATATTCTAAGATATTTCCTTCATCATCCATTTCCTTGACTAAATTTTTCCAATCAGACACTCCTTCATCAATTTTTGTTAAAATATTCCTAATTTCTTTATTAGAAAAATCCATATTCTCCAATCTTTTCTTTGTACTTTCTTTAAATAAATCAACATATTTTTTAGAATCATCTAAACTAATATTAAATGGATTTTCATCTAAATTAAATTCGGCATCACCAACATTTCTTAAAAATGAAACTAATGATGGTCCTAAACCTCTTAACAGACATCCCTCTGAAAATGGAGAAACAGAAATAGGTTCCACTTCTCGATTTATCCTAGAATGATATGATGAAAATAGTTCATAGTGATTCAAATCTCTTGGACGACCTGACCTTAATAAATCTATAATTAAACCACCATGATTACGACCAATACGTCCAGTAGCTTGTATATAATCACCAGTTGTTTTAGGTTGTGCATTCATAATCATTATTGATAAATGAGAAATATCTACACCAGTTCCAAACATAGAAGTTGTGAAAATAGCGTTATAATTTGGAGGTTTATTCTCCCCGTCTCTTTCTAATTCATCTAAAATTATTGGTAAATTAGTTGAATCAATACGGCTCGATAATTCTAAATTATCATCTTCAGGTTTTAACTTCCTAGTAAATGGATCATAAGAAATGTTTTTAAGTCTTGATAAAATATCATCTTTATATAATGCAACACCACTACCTAACTCTTTAATTGCATTATAATAACCTACGATAGTCCAATAATACTTGAGTTTATCATTATCCAAATTATCATTAGCAACTCTTAACAATCTAGAATATAATCTAATTTGATGAGTAAAATGTCCAAATCCAGATGAATAAACACCCATATATACTCTACCGCGATTGTTTTCATCCCACATATTACCATAATCATTAGAAAAATCTTTAACAAAAAAGCTATCCGCAATATCCAATCCATATGGTGGGAATTGAGATACCTTTTTTGAAAATAACAATTTTACCTGTTTTTCAGCATTATTAATAGTTGCAGTAGAAGCAATATATTTTGGATTACCTCCTTGCTTTTTAATAATAGCATCAACCATATTTTCATAAAGTCCAAAAAGACTACCTAACGGACCATTCATCAAATGCAATTCATCCTGGATAATTAAATCAGGAGGAAGTAATGATTTAATTTCAATGAACTTATCTTTAATATAAGCAGAAGAATTTTCAGGCAATAATTCATTACGATAATATCCATAATTTTTATGATATTTATTAACTACACCAAATATTGATCCAGCTCTTGGTTCAAATGCCAATCTAGCTATTTTATCCGCAGTACTCACAAGTACAGTAGGACATCTATAATAAACATGTTCATCAATCAAATACGCTGGAATCGGTATCTTAGAATTATTTTTAAACGGACTTTCTAATAATCTTAAATAATTTCCATCAGGAAATTCTACTTCATTATTTGAAAAAGGAACTCCTTCCTTCCAATCATGATTTAATGAACATTCGGGGTTAGTACACCATATTTCATAATCAGTTTCAAATCTTTTTTGATATGGACTAACTTGACCTTGACTTTTAATATAACCTGGTGACATTTTATTTAATGAAACAGATTCATAACAATCATAAATTTGGCCGATTAAAACTTTATATTCATCAGATTTCACCTTACGATTAAAATAAATCGAGATAGTATAGTAATCTTTTTTATTAGTTTTATCACTGACTTTAATCTTTTCAATAAACTTCTCTTCAAATTCATCCATATCCTTCTGAATTTCATCTTTACTAGAATTTTCAGCATAGACAATGATATGAACATGATTCTTAATATCAGTTAATCCTTCATCTGGAATAGATAACCATGACCCACAAACAGGACATTTCATAACTTGAGCAGGATTTCCATAACCTTCAGAACCATCAGATTTCAATATGTCAATAGCTCCAATCTCATCTTTATTTAAATGCAAAGGAGTAACTGAACCTCCCACCCACATTCCAACAGAAAATCTTACAGAACCATAAATCCAATCTCCTGACAAAGAATTAGAATTTCTCCAACCAATATTACCATAAGACTTATACACCCTCAAATACTCCGCAGCAGTAACCATTCTAAGAGTTCTTCTAAATTGTTGAACAGTGAGCAGTCTTAATGTGTATCTAGATATAATTGAAACTCCCGCACCAGTTTTTTCATCAATTAAACCACATTTAGCTTTTAACCTTCTTAATGCCATTGTAAATGCCATTATTCCCAAATATGCTTCAGTTTTACCTCCACCAGTAGGAATCCATAGCAAGTCTAAAACTGATTTATTTTCTGAATTTTCGTTCCATATTGATTCTAGATTAATTAAAATAAATGCTAATTGAAATGCCCTCCATTTAAAAGCATACTCATCACACCCATCACTTAAATCCGTTTTTACATCAGTGTTAATCCCTCTTTTCCATTCATCTTGAAGATGAATAGTTTTATTTGCAAAACAAAAAGCTAAATAAACTAATTCTTCTGACTTAATTAACTCAATACCTTCTTCAATCCTGCGTAAAGCTTCTTTTTCATTTTCAATTATATCTTTAGAAATTTTAAGATATTTTTCAGGTAGGGATTTCCTTTTAGAAACATTATCATTTATCCAATCAGAATAAGAATCATGTAACTTTAATAAATTATCATATAATTCATTTTGTGTTGAATAAGCTAATTTATTGGCTCGTAATTCTAAATCAACATCCCCTATATCAAAGTTAGGTAAATTAATAGGATATAAAGGTAAAAATTCTGTTCTAATTGTTGGTTCGATGAAATCCTGAGAATTATCAATTGCAGATTCGTCTGGCCAAATTAAATTTTTATAATCCTCTTTAAATTCTTTATAATAATCAATTTCACTCCAAATCACAGAACATAAATGTCCAGTAGCTAAAACTGGCTTATTTCTATATAAAAAATCTAATTCATCATTAGATTCAGCAAAAGTATCCATACCTACGAGTTTTTTTGAATCTTTTAAATTTACCCTAATTGAAGGTTGGAACAAACAATCTTGTGCTTCAGGACGAGATTTTTTCTTGTTAGTTGTTACATTCAAATTGTTTATTAAATAAATTGAGATATGAGATTTATTTTCATTTAATTCCTGACGTTTAATAAATAAATTAATTAATCCATCATCAGATTCATAAACCCGTATTTTTTTACCTTTTTTAAATGAATTATCTACGTTAACATTACGTACTTCACCAAACGATTCCCTTTTCCACATTAGATCGTCTGATTGTCTTTTACTTAAAACACCATTTAATGAAAATCCTTCTTCGGAATCTTCATCCTTAAAATATCTTCCCCAAGTAACACAAATATCCAATGAAATATTTTCTTGAGAATCAACCATGAACGAAAGGCCAAAAGATCTAATCTGAGAATTAGGATTTAAAATTGGAGAATTATTTCCCAAAACATTATCAATTCCTGAATTTGAATCATCAGACCCTACATAATCTACATCATTAATATTTACAGAGTCTAAATCATCCATAGTTCGATTATCTTTAATAGGAGGTTTCCAATCCATTGGAATTACAGTACCAACAAGATATTCAGTTGCAGGATTATATTTTACAACCTCATTAATGTTAAAACGAGGCCCCCTCATCTCATCAATAACTCCCATTATCATTTCTTTTCTCAATTCATGGTCAGACATCTAATTAACCTCACTCAAGTCTTTATAATTTAAATTTCTAATATTTTTAGTTAATAACTCTATTTTAGATTTCGAAACAGTAATTTGAATTTGTGATTCGAAATGTTCTTCTAAAGATTTATGAATAATAATTTTAGAGATAAATTCTGAATAATCATCTAGTAACTCAATAATATCTAAAAATAAATCTGTTTTGTCTAGATTAGATTCCAAAATTAATTTACAGAAATCCCCAGAATCTATTTTATAGAAAAATTTGCCATATGTTGTAATCTTAACCCTCTCCGTTATCATAATGTAATACTGTTTTATTAAATCCGAAATTTTCTAGAAAATCATTTAAAACATCCAATTTAATGACATTACATTCTAAAATAATCTTAAAAAAATTATTATTCAAGTTAAAAAGATTGAAGTTATTTATTTCCAATGCATCATTAATCGAATTTAAATTTTTAACAAAATCTATCATTTCATTTTGATTTAATATTGTTTTTAAATATATAGACTCATTAAAATAATAACACTCTTTTTTTGTAAATAGCTTATTCAATTCTTCTTGAATAACTTCATCACATGTCTTATTAAATATTTCTGGAAAATGATTTTTTTTAATAACCTTATTTTCAATCCCTTCAATCAATTCATCCCTAATCTTCCAACAAACAGAGTCATCTAAACCAAAAACAGCCATGCGGTTAATAAAAACTTCATTTAGCTCACCTTTAGAATTCAATGTCAATCTATTTAATACTTCTATTATCTCAAAAATCTTTGTTCTATTCTTTTTAGAATTAGATTTTAGATTAATAAGATTTTTAATAGATTTATCAATCCTATTAATGTATTTTCCACCACCTAATTTAAGTTTACCAGATAACACTGAATATTCTATTTGATTTTTTATTTCAAATCCTTCAGCATAAGATAAATTATTCTTTAAAAGAGTAGACTCAAAATCAGATAATTGATCTCCTTCATAAATCATAGTCTTTTCATTAATTACTTCACTATAAAATTGCATAGTTTCTAAAAAAGGAGTATTTAACTGAAATTTTGGCGGAACAAAAGAACTTTGAGTTGAAGTATTATTTAAAAACCCATTTTCATCAAACATCGAATATTTATCAAAAAGATTCAAATAAAATTTTATATCTAAACTATTTTCAGCTAATATTTCAAGATAATATTTATTTAAAAAAATATTTGTTGCTTTAGACAGGAAATAATTCATTAATTTTTTTGAATAACAATCCGCACAAATTTTAGGATTATCACCAACAATATTTTTTATTAATTCATTGTTTTCATAGCTTTTAGCTATCAGATTATCACAAGAATGGCAAAAGTTGGGATCTTTTGAAAATTTATATAAAATTCTAACCTTGACTAATTTTAAAAAAGAAGTATATTGTGGATCAATTGTAATATGTTTCATGAAATTACGGATATTTCTTAATATATGAATACCTCTTTTTAATTCACCAAAATTAATATATTCCACATTATCAATTATAATAATCTCATTTATATCTTTTAGAAAAAATATTTCCTTATCAGATAATAAATCACAATTAATAGGCATTATTAAAAATATTTTGTTTAATTCATCTTTTGCAAAATGTATTGCTTTTTTAACTTTAATATTATAGTTCAAATTAGTAGATAACTTCATATTAGCAGTTAAACTAACATAATCCTCAATTTCTCTTCCCAAACCAAAATAAGTAAACCCTTCATTATTAAAAAAATAAATTGAAATACCAACATTCCGATTGTAAAAATGAATTTGTGAATTAAACATTGGTTGCTCAGTTTCAGGATGTAAATGTTGATACTCCATCCTACCTCTTAAATAACAAGAAAAATATTTCCTTAATCTAGGTAAATATTCATTATAATCCACTAATTCAAAATCCATAATATCCACAACATACAAACTATGTTTGTATAAATATATATGTTTTTCATAAGATATAACTTTTTATAAAAAAATAGTTATGTAAACAAAGCATGATTATTATTTCAAACTATATTGGGATTTTAAAGAAAATAAAGAAGAAATGAATTTTATAAAACTATTTAAACCAAAAACAAAATAAAATAAACCAATAGCCAAATTTTACTTTGGAGTGATAAAATGAACAAATATGTAACTTTTGTTTCAGATGAAATATTTCTTGAAGAAGTAGAGAAAGTTGTAGATGCATATGCAACTGATGAAGATTTATCAAAAGCCCCGTGGGAAGTTTTAAGTAATAGTAGAGAAACTATCGACCAATTTAAAACATTATTTGATATTTATTCAAATCGATTTAGTTTAGATGATTGGATTAATTTTGAAATACCTAGACAACATGATAAAACTGCAAGCAATCGTGTGGGTGATTTCCACCAAAATCTCTTAGGACGTGTTGATGGTTGGGTAAATCTTGGTAGAGGAGACCCTTCAGGAATGGATTTAAAAAAAGAAGATAATTCAATATGGATCGAATTAAAAAATAAATACAATACCATGAATTCTAGTTCTTTAAGAGATACTAGATTTAAATGTGAAGAATTAGCTGAAAAATACCCAAATGCTAAAATATACTGGGCATACATAGTTTCACAAAATTATGAATCATTTGATAAAACTTGGGTGTATAGAGATAATAAAGAAAATGTAGTACATGAAATAAATGACAATATTAGAAATATTGCTGGAAAAGATGTTTATACATTAGTCACTGGTGATGAAACTGCTTTTGAACAATTATTTAATGCACTTCCAAATGCAATAAATGATATTAAAAAGAGCAAACACATTTTAACTCCAAAAGACCAAGTAATATTTGAAGAATACAAACAACTTATATTTAAAGATTAAAATAATGTTGTTTGACCTTCTTTTCTTTTATTTTTACCAGTTAATGCATTAATTACTTCACGACCAACAGCTTCAGCTACTTTTACAGGAACTGCATTTCCTATTTGTTTGTATTTGGATGTTATTCCTCCTTCAAATTCCCAATCATCAGGGAATGATTGTATTCTAGCATATTCTCTGACTGTGAATGGTCTTACTTCATCTGGGTGACATCTTTCAGTTTGTTTTTGGCATGGTGAAGTTGTTAATGTCAAGCAAGGTTCATCCCATGATATTCTTCTTGCCATTCCACGTTTTCCACCACCAGAATAGAAACTTTTACCCATATACTCTTTTTGCACTTCTTCTGGAAGATCAACCCAACATCCTCCTGGAGGAACTAGTTCAAGCACTTCTTTTTTCTTATCTGAGTATTCTGTTCTTTCTGATTCTGGGACATCTTTAAGGGCATCACGAAGTACAGGATTGCCTTTGACTTTTTTTGGATAGTTAAATATTAATCCTTTTTTTGTTCCAACAAGAAACATTCTTTTTCGTTTTTGTGCTACACCATAATCTACTGCATTTAATACTTTATATTGGACATCATAACCTAATTCATTCTCCAATACATTAACTATTGTGTCCATTGTTCGTCCTTTATCATGCCTAACTAAACCTTCCACATTTTCTATTATGCACATTTTAGGATTGGTTTCTTTAAGGCAACGTGCATAATCAAAGAATAATGTTCCTCTAGTATCATCAAATCCTAATTTTTTACCAGCATATGAAAATGGTTGGCAAGGTAGTCCCGCAACAACAATATCTGGACTATACTGTGTAAAATCAACTTCTTTAATATCTGCATGAAGCACATTCCAATCAGGCCTATTTTTATGAAGTGTTGCTACACAATCCTTATCAATTTCAACAAGCAACTCATGTTCTAGACCTGCTTTTTCAAATCCAAGTGCCAATCCACCTGCACCTGCACATAACTCTATAACTTTTATCATAATTACCACTTTTATGTTAATTCTATTTTTGTATCATCTAGTATATAATATCTACCCAATGATATTTAAGTGTTACTTTTTTAACTACTAAAATAAATCATAAATGTTATTTAATATAAAAAAGACAATAATATTATGAAAATTAATGAAGAAACAAAAGTTAGAAACCAAGGAGAGATTTCTCTCATAACAACAATACCTAAAACTTATGTTAAAGCTTTAAATATTAAATCTGGAGATACATTAGAGTGGATACTTAATACAGAAACAGAAACATTAGAATTAAAAGTAGTTAAATGAGATAATTATATGTCGAACAATATTTAAGGTGAAAAAAATGGATTTAAATTTTATTTCAATCATCATAGATATAATTCTAACAATAGTTACAGGATTCATGGCCTTTGCAACATATAAAATGGCACATTCAACAAATGAATCTGTTGAAGAAATGAAGAAAACACGTGTTGAAGCTAATTCTGCTGAAGTAATAATGTATTTTAATGTAGAAAATAATAGAATGTATTTAATTGTTGAAAACATCGGAAATACAGTTGCTAAAAACATAACTATTGAAGTTGAACCTGAATTAAAAGATTCACATAATAAAGATTATGAACATTTAAAGAAAATTTCATTTTTACCACCAAATTATCAAATTAAAGCTTTCTTTGATATGGGTTTTGATTACTTAAAAAAAGAAGACAATCCAGTTAAATATAAATTCATTATAACATTTACAAACATATATGATGATAAAATAAGAAGAGAGTATATCAGTGATTTAAGTTATATAAAAAGTGTTTCTTATTTAACATCAGAATCAGATTCCATAGAAATGTCTTTAACTAAAATTAAAGAGGAACTACAAAATACAAATAATTACTTAAAAAAACTTAGTAAATAAGACAATATTATCAATAAACATAAGATAACGAAATTTAAATTAATATTACATAAATGATACCAGGAGAGAAATATGATTGAAGGACATTACACTCAAAAATTAACAAATGGAGAATGTCCATATAAGCTTGTTTACTTTGAAGTAGATTTATTAAGAAATATTATTGATAATCCACGATATGTCATCAGCAACAATTCTTTTAAATATAATATCAGCATTACAGAAGAATATGACAATGATGAAACACTTGATGAAAAATTTAAATTCATTTTAGATAATGTAGGTCTAGGATTTGACGAAAACAATGAAAGAATATTTGCAGTCCTTTTGAAAGAACTATCTGAATTACATCCTGAGATGCAAAAAAGATTCAGTGTTTATGAAGTTAAAAAGAAAACTTATATTGATCCATCATACATAAAATCTATGAATGATGGTGAATGGCCAGACCCTTCACTGTTTAGTGCAATATTATATCAAATAGAGCAAATAAACAATTTATGTTCAAATAATGATGTTACATTATTTAAATCTGATTATAAGAATAAACCACCCATTGAATTCAATATATTAGTTTTACCCACTAAAAAAGAATATGATAACTTTATTAAAGTATTTGATATAATGCTTTCAGATAATATTAATCAAAAATTCTTTGAAGGACAAATAGATTTAATAGAATTTACCAATAAAGATGGGACTAAAGAAAAATATAAAGGAACAATTGCTTTGTTAAAAGAATGGTTAGGAGAAATTGGTGTATCTCAAGAAATTATACAAAAATCAATAAAAATTATCAAAAAAGTAAGAAGATCTAAACCATCTCACAATATTAAGGAAAATGAATTTAATATAAAATACATTCAAAACCAAAATAATATTATATTGGAAGTTTATAATGCATTTAGATTACTAATTGATGAAATATCTCAAATAAAAGAACTTAAAATTAAACATTCAAGATGGTATGTTGAAAATAGAATAGCTGTACAATCGTTAGAGGAAATTAAAAATAAAGATAATGAAAATTATCAATTAAAAATCTGCCAATCAAATCAATAAATTTTTCACTACATTAACTAATCAAAATATTTGGTTATATAAAAGTTTAAGTATTATCTTTAATACCATTATAGCTTTAGAAAATTTTTCTTTAAAAATTAAACAGAAAATAATTATACATACAATAATATCAATTAAAATAAAAATAAATGTACTATCAGGATAATAAACCAGTAATTGAGAACATAAAGTAAATATTGCAATTAATATTACCAAATACTGTAAATTCTCATTTTTCCTATTTATCTGATGATTTTTTTTAATATCTAATAACTCATTTGACAATTCGATTAATTCTTTCCACTCCAATTCTTCATAACAATAATTCAGTATATGATTAATCTCACCAAAATTAGACACATATGCTGTTTTAAAAAATCTCTGAAAATTAATTAAATATTTTTGTAGTTTAATAACCTCATCATAACTATTATCATTATTCTGTGAAACTTCATAAAGTTTGTTAACCAATAAGTTAAAATGGTTAATTGCCTCTACCAAAACTTGTTTTTCATATACTTTCCTTTCATTATTAATATCATCTTTAAAGAGTTCTAATTCATCTTTAGAGGAAATCCATAAAGACATTCCCTTAATCATGAATACACAGTATTGGTTTAATTCCCTTAAATCTTCAGGTAATTCTTTAGAAAAATTTACATCATATAAAAAGGGTATTCTATACAATATTTGTATCAAATATTCTTTAAAGTTCTCAATAATGTCTTCTTTATGATAAGGTTGATTCTTATAATCTAATAAATAAATGGACTGTGAATATAACCAATAATTATTGTAATAATCAAATTTTCTAAATTTATTAGATATGTGAAATGAAATAACACTTATTAAAAACTTAGTAAAATCTAGCAAATTTTCAAAATCATCTACTTTTACAAAATTATGTTTAAACGAACCAAAATTAATGGTTTTTTTATTATTTTCTAAATCATCAAATTGAAAATCTTTAATACTTTCTAAAATTTCATAAGGTAGTTCCAATTCTTTAATTTTAAGATTATTTAAGTTGATTTCATTATATATGAAACTATTTACTTCATAATTGAACACTGGAGTAGGCGATATAATTCTAAAAGTCAGATTTAAGATTCCAGTATTGTATATTGTTAATTGAGGATATAGGATTTTTGTTTGACTGGTGCTGAAAGTTACATTAATTGGTGATAAAAAACCTTTAATATATGGGTAATCATAGTGGATATTTTTTAAAATCCTTTCTTCAGAATTCCACATTGAATAAAATTGATATATGCCTTCAGCAGCATAATTTGGTAATTTATTTAATAATTCCAAATTTTCAGATAAATCATTAAAATCAAAAATTTTGTCTTTCCTTACTTTTTCTCCATCATTCCAAAGTATATTGCAACCAGAGTCAAATATTGAAGCCACAACATTATTTTTAACTAAAATTTCTGAAAGTTTATTTAACTCTTCAATGTTAAAAGTTCTATCTGTGTAAGTTGAATATGTTTTCCAAATTTCCCATTTTGTTATTTGCATTGATCTTTCAATTAATTCTTTACTTAACTCTTTAATATCTATTAATTCAGCCAAATCTTCTTGATTTAATTGAGACCATTCCTTAAAAAGTTTATTTTTAATTAAATTTTCAAACATTACTGTATTTATAATTATTCTATAATTCTTGTTAGATTTTACATATTCTAACTTTTGATTTTTAATAAAAGCTTCAATTGAATCCAAATCAACTATTTTTTCAATTTCATTGAAAATTTTTTCTAAAGTAGGATATTTTTCTAGAATTTCATTTTTTGAAGAATAATAATAGGACTTACCAAATATTATTTCATCAATATCCTCTGCAGAAATTTTAATATCACTTTGAATTTTCTTAAAATCGTTTTTTATTCTTTCTAAATCTACAGTATTTAAATTACAATCTTTAATATTTTCTTCAGTAAGATTATTAAAAAAATTCTGTAAAATATTTCTGTATACTAAATCATCCAATAAACCAATGTAAAACTGAGATATTATTTCTGATTCATTGATTGGATTGAATATCTCTTTTAATCTTTCTGAAATTAATTTAATTTCATCAAATAGTTCATTATTTGTCATGCATCTCTTTTAATATTATTTGATTGGATTTTTATGGACTAATATATAAATTGTTTTCATCAACAATAATTAACTGTTCAGATTCACAATATAATATAATAAATTAAATATCATTAACTACTTCCCCACCTTTATCAGTTAATCTATACAATCTACCTTTTCTAACTTCAGGATTAATACATTCAACCAATTCATGAGACTTCAACTCAGATAATACTTTTGAAAAATATGATTTGTTCTAATTCCTGAATTTTTAGCTATTTGGGAAGGTATCAATACTTCCCGTCTAAAGATTTCATTACTTTAGTCCTATACTTTGATATATTTACATAACTGATTTCAGTTAATAATTCATCTGACATTTCCATATTATCACTTATGAACTTCTTACAAAATAAATTGTATCCTCATCATAGCTACTTAATGCATCATATGCTGTCTGAGTCATAAATCGGAACTTACCAAAGATGCCATAATCAACACCCATATAAACAGGCCCTGTTGATTTTGCCAAATACATTTGTATACTTCCCGAATGTTTTAATGGAATTACACTATATGGATCAAGTGATTCTGTATCCCAGGAACTTCCGTTGTATTCTTTAATAGCCATAACAGAGCTTGTGCAAATAGCTACACGATAACCTGCACTAACACCTGTAGGTAATGTATTTGTAGTTAATATCTGATCAACTGGCAGTTTCCAACCTGCTTCCTCATCACTACCTTGACCGGTATCACCTTTAGCACCTGTGTCTCCTTTGTCACCTTTACTTCCGGTTGCTCCAGTATCTCCAGTTGATCCTTTTAGACTTGCCAATTGCTCTGGTGTAAAGTCATCAAAAGTGAATGCATCTCCGGTATCACCTTTTTCACCAGTATCTCCTTTTGGTCCTTTAATGGTACCAACACTTGTCCATGACATTATAAAACACCTCTATTTATTTAATTAATCGTTATGCCAAACGAATAGCTCTCCATCCACTAGGAATGCATCGCCTTCATTGGCTGTTGGATGTGCTGCAATTAATTCTTCGAAAGTATCATAAGACCCGAGGATAACAGTCGCAGCACCTGTATCTCCGGTGTCTCCTTTCTCTCCCTTACCTCCAAGACTTACTTGGAAACAATTGATATAGTTGTATTCATCTGAATCTTTAACAGGATGGAATGCAAGAAACTCACCAGAATTATCGGCAATAGCTCCGGTTGGTGATAGTTTGATTCTGTCACCTGCTTTGATATTAACAATGCCTGAAGCTAGTTTTAATCTGTAAAGTCCTCCTAAGAGAAGTACACTTCCTTTTCTCTCACCGTTTGTCATTACAATTGGTTCATTGACAAGGACACCTACAGGAACTTCTGTTGCGTCTCCAGCGTATTTTCTCAATGATTCCTTTTCTATTGCTGATTTGTCTGAAATACAAAGTATATCATCAACTACGCACTTATTGGAATACTCGTATCCAAGACTACTACCAGATACAGTTACTACATTATCAACTAATGTTTTAACTCCATCATCCAATAAGAAGGTAGTAATCTCCTTTCTTTCTTCCAATAAAACAATTGTATCACTCACATTATATATGGTTACCTTTAACTTGTGGATTGCATTTGATATTGCAACTGTTTTCACTAGCTAAATTGCAGAAATATAAATCTTCTGACAATATTGAGTCATTCTCATAAGTTACGAATTTAAAGTATGGATATTCAAGTTTGGAGAATACATTAACATTGATTAATGCAATTCCCAATCCTCCGCATTTTACTTCAATCGGGCGTGGAACTTCGTGAATCATGGTTTGGCCAGTGATGCAGTTGTGATCATCAAAGTTCTTGCCGAAAGTGAAGATTATTGTCTGATCGGTTTTTGTTCTCTTGCGATAATACCATCCAAGAGCAATATCTGCTTCACATTCCAATAACTTAACTAAAGTGTCACGTGGAAGCTGAATGTCTGAATCAACCATTAACACATAGTCATATTCACCAACCATTGAGTTTTTAGCTATTTGATTTCTTGCTTTGGCACAGTCATAACCTGAAACATAGTCAAAGTATAAATCATAACCTTCTGGCCTTTTCAATCCATATATGCTTTTGAAGCATTCCGGTTTGATGGACTCAAAAGTTGGAACTGCAATCAATATTTTCTTATTCACCATATTTCCTCTCCAATTCCTGAATTCTTTTTTCCAAATCACAAGTATTATCCAAATCTTTTTTCTCATATACTGATAGATGTCAACTAATGCAACAATGATGATGGCTAATGCAAATGGAATTAGTCCTTCGATTAAAGCATACTTTGTTGCGTTTTCCATGATGATGTTGATAGCTACTGCTGTTAAAACAGCACTTGAAATTGTTTTGGCAAAGTTGCAAATGATTATTTTCTTTTTCAATGTGTTCATATCAATCAACTTAAAATAATTCTCCACAGGATTCTATTCTTTTGATGGATATCCCAATACTCTTTTAGCTTTCTTTTTAGCGTTTTCAACATCTCCTTCGCCTCTTATTCTACTTGCATAATGACTAGCTATACCAAGTATAATCATAAGAATGCAGTATGGAGTGGTATTTTCTGTAATTCTTAGTGCTTCTGAATATAACATGATGATTGGAATAACAGTAACTAAAAATGAAGTTAAAATGTCAATATCTTTTCTATTCCTTTCTAACCATTCATAAATCATTTTTCAAGCCACATCTTCATAGGATTTGTTTGTATGAGAGAGAATTATACCATCAACGCAAATCTTTTCTTCAGTTCTGTATGCTTCTTCAGCATTTTCCTCGACATTAATCCAGGACTCATATTCTTCAAACGTTTCAAAGTATCTGATGTATTTCATTGTGCCTCCCAAGTAATAGAGTAGTATAATTTTCCATCTTCAATTTTAAATTCTATAACAGGCTTAACTGCATAAGGATAACCTGAGTCTACATATTTTGTGCCATTCCAGTAAAACCAGTGGCCTGTGGCCTGGTCTATGTATGGTCCTTTGTTTTCCAATGTTCCGACAAGTTTCCTTATGGTCATGTTAAATCCCTACTATAAATTTATTATGTTTTTCATTATATAATTTATTATATATTTTATTATTTCTTTTATATAAACTATACTTTTTCATCTTCATTACAACCGTCCCATTCCATGTAAAGTTTGTTGTCTTCCCACACAAATCTGACATTATTGACAATAGCTACATCTGGAAGCTCACAATATATCTGCAGGAGTGGGTCGTTTTAATTTTAATCTGAAAACATCCCCAAGCACAGCCACAGTAACAAGAGTATGTCCTGAAGATCTTACCTGAACTTTACCTAACAGATAACCGAATGCTAAGTCTCCTTCTTTGGCTTTTTTAACTATTGTGTGTTCCATTGTTGATTCTTCAGCTAATGTTACCATTTCACCGACTCTGCATTGATTAGCTGAAATCCAAGCAGTATGTTCTTCATTAACGTAAGTCTTTTCGCCTTCATCTAAAAGACATGCAATTACATCAATCTTTTCTTCATGGCCAAGTCCAGTTGGATATCCTCGACCATGGCCAATTGTTTCTCTGTATTCTTCAATCATTCTAAAACACCCAATCCCAATCTTTGTTGATTATTTTTTCCGGCAAGTATAGGCCAGTATTATCCATTGTTTCATCGTTAGCATCCCACAATAGCTTACTGCCTTTATAAGCTTTAGAATATTCATGTTCACCTTTGAATAATCTAATTCCATATTTGGAATCTTTTTCAGTAACGGTTATTTCTGGAATTCCATTAGCTGCAAATAATGGAGATGGAAATATCAATAGCCATTTCAAGTCAATATAATTGTAACTTTCAAAATCAGTTGTTTCATACCATTCTGGTGAAATTTCAACTTCAGAATAATTTTTTTGATAAATCTTTGTTGTATTATTCCTGCTGTATCCTTCAAGATAATCTGATGATTTTGATGTTCCTGTACCTAAACGGCCATGAATATGATATTGTTTCCAATCTCCCTCATCATCAGTTCCTGAAGAATATGCATCAAATGAACTAACCTGTACCAATGTTTTTGAACCTTCAAACATACAGTATGATTTTAATTTAGAGAATAATGATGTTGGAGAGGTACCATCAATGTTAGGAACGAATCTTGCTCTTAGAAATTTTCCATTATCTGTTGAGTCATTGTTGATGCTTAATCCTGAGTATTCCATGAAAAAGTTTGAGTATGTATCAGAGTTTGCATCAAACATTAACAGATCACCACCTGTTGATAACATGCTACTGAAGGTGGTGTCATGAACTTCAAGAATCAGCTTTGTAGTTTCAGAAATTTTTCCAACAGGAATTCTTACAACAATAGCTGCCGGTTGAGATCCATATTTTGGAAGGTATAGAATTTTACATTCTGTTCCATCAAATGTTTTAATCTTTAAATTTTTCAAATCACTTCTGAATAAATCGGCAGAAGAACTATCCATTAAATTATCCAAGAATAAATAATCATAATTAATAGAATAGCTACTGCTTCTTTGAGTGTAATTGCTCATTGTAATGTTAATCTGCAATTCTTTTATTAATGTCATAAATAATATTTTATTATCTTTTTTATATAAATAATATAATAAAAAAAGTAATATTAACATTAACATCGACTATTTGTTATTTGAAACTTGTTCTTGAAAAGTAGTTGATGTATATGCAAGGTTGAAAAGTAAATTGATTTTTAGAAGCATTGTTGTTGATGTAAAACAAACATTAAAAAATCATGATTAATTAAATTACTTTCAATATAATTAACAACACTATTTATTATTTGATATTGAAAACCATATCAATAAAATAACCCTAAACTAATAATAAAAATATTATTACATGATAAATTATAATAATTAATTAATGATTACTGACAAAAAAAGACAACATTATGTGCCCCAGTTCTATTTAAAAAACTTTTCCACTGCTAAAAAGAATAATAATTATATAATTTATTGTTATGATAGAATTAATAATAAAATATATCCAAATAATGTTAAAAATATAGCTCAAGAGGAATACTTCAACGAAACTGAAGAATTGAGTATAGAAAATGGTTTAGATAAACATGAACATACTTCAAGCATTTTAATTAATGAATTAATAAAAACACAAGAATATCAAATTTTGAATGATTTTGTTGTTAAATCCTATTTATCTAGTTATATGCTTCGTCAAATAATTAGAACTAAAAATATTAGGAATCAAATAGAAGATTATTTCCAATCCATGATTGATGAGGAAATTGAGATTCCAGAGGAAGTTAAAAAATATGATATTAAAAATGCTAAAGAAGAAGCAAAGTTTGGACATATAGCTCTTACTTATAAAGAATTTTATGATAAACTTAGTTATTTTGTTATGAAAAAATGGATACTAATAAAAAATCAGACAGATATTAATTTTTGGACTTCTGACAATCCTGTAGCAATTTATAATAAAGATGGTCAAAGATTTTTAGATAAAATGGATACCCATATATTTTTACCACTAACACCCAAACTTTGTCTTTGTTTAATTGAACCTACATCTTACATAAATTTTAAAAAACCAATAAAAAACAACACCATTGATGCTATTCTAAATAATATGTTCGAAGCTGCTGAATATAAAATGAATTTAGAGGAAGAAGTTAATTGTATAAACAATCTTCAATACAAATTTTCAACAAGACATGTATTCTCACAAAATCATAATGATTTAAGTGAGTTAATAAAATAATTTTTCACACATATTCTTCATTAACTATATTTTTGTTTTTTATATGCAGATATGGAATAGATTATAAATTTTAATTATTTAAAAGAACCATATCTAAAAATCCCCACATGATAAAAATTTTTTAGAAACAACATTTCAATGGCATACTCTCGTTTTAAGCGAGCCAATTCGCCTCACCATAACCATGCCAACCCGAGGCCGAAGTGGGGGGGCATGGTATAGGTGGGGGGAATAGAATTGGTGAGCATTACAATGGTGAAGAACCGACCCTTGCCGGTCAATTCCGTAATTAATGAATAAATCAAAAAGCTTTTTTAATTTAAATTTTTCATAATGTTCCGTCCGACCTTTAGGTCGGACTGGACGCCTTAAGCGTTAGCGAAAGACCTATACTATATATTTAAAAATAATAATTTTGTCAAGGTTCGAGGAATAGGGGCTTGCCCCCTATTCCGAGTTTATGGTTTGGTATAGATAAATTCGTCAAATTTAAGAACCGACCATTTATCGGTCGGTTCGGGGTTAAGTTTTGTAAAATTGAGTTTATTTGCATTGGCATTAGTGGGTAATTAAATTGGGGGCTTGCCCCCATTAATTAGGCATTAAGAGTTTCAATGCAAGATATTAAAGGAAGTGAAACACCACAAACACTTCCCCATATCTAATTCAATAACGAGCGTTCAATGAAGATTTATAGCTCCGGTGTAAAAAGCATAAAAACACCATCATAGCTATATTCTAGTTCTATTGAATCCCATATCCTTTAAGATTTTATTATATTCCTCACGAGTAGTAAAAGAAGGTTTATTCTCATCAGCATCACTTCCACCAGTTAATCCAGTTTCACCTGTTTCACCAGAATTTCCAGGATTTCTACCGCCAGGTGTGGAACCGTCATTAGCTGCTTCGATTTTTATTCTCCTCTCAGCCAATTTTTCCATTAGCTCCATATCAACGTTACCGGACAATAGCTTATCAATAACTTCCTTATCCTGTGCGTTTTCATTATAGTTAAAGTTATATTTAGCTTCGTACTCTTTAATTTTCCTTCCATTTTCAACTTTTCTAAGCTCAGACAATTCCTTTAAGATATCATCTTTAGAATCAATGAACTCTTTATTTTCTTCAATAGCTTTTTTAATCTCATCGTATTTTTTGGATTCTTCTTTTAGATTATTTATTTCATCCTGAAGCTTTCCAATCTCAGCGTCTTTACCTTGCAATTTTTCTAAAAGTAAACTAGTAGCCACATTAGTATCTTTTGCAGGTGCCGGTTGAGGTTGAGGCTGTGGTGCTGGTGGTTTAGGATTAGGATTTCCAGTTTGTCCAGTTTCTCCAGCAATATCTGAATTCAACAATCTAATTTTTCTTGGATGCTTAGTAACTCCTACGTCAATTAAACTCATAGTATCAATTCCAAATGAATCTCCATTATCTTTCAATAAGACATCAACTTTAGGAGACAATCCTTTTCCTTCCATATCCAGTTCATCCGGAATTTCAAGGAATAGCTTACCTTCCTCATATTCAATATTGTTTCCGATTCCAACATAGATATTGTCATGTTCTGAAGTTAAAGGAATTCCTCCACGATAGTTTTCAGCTATTAGTTTTAGATCATCTTCAGTCCATTCAACAGGTTTAGTTAATCTTTCATCCAAGTCTGAATAGTCATATGATCCAACTTCAAAAAGTTCATGCCTCATAATTTATCACATTTTATTATATTAATTATTATATATTTTATTACTTATTTTATATAAATCTTTATTATATTTCAACTCCATTTTCAGTGATGATTCTTTCACCTACAGGTTGTTCCTCTTCAAAGTTACTAAGATAATTTTTATATATTTCATCACCTTCAGCCGAAAGTTCCATAATGTATCTTAACACATCATCACGAGAATAGCTGAAATAAATATCTAAAGTTTCACTAATGCCCATTAACTCCAATTGCCTATTTAATAATTCATTACAATACTTTAACACCCATTTCTGGTCATTAGCTACATTAACAATAAAACCTGTAATAGCTGAATCGTTAATGTACTCAGCCACATTCTGATTAGATTTTTCATTACCTGCCTGTGACTGAGGAGTAACAAAAGTTCTTAAGATATTATTTCTAAATATTTCGGTCTGTCTTGTATAGTCAGATTGATAGTTATTACCACATAAGATTTTAGATTCAATTCCAGGAGGCACAATAGCTACATTACTGTCTGCAGTAGTTCCGTAATCTGCATATAAATTTTCTTTTGCAGTAGCTGAAAGTTCAGTAACAATAGGTTGGCCGTTAGAATCTAAAGAAGGTTTTACTTCAATAATATTATCTTTATTAATTCTCTCCACTTGATTTCTTTCAAGATTGCACTTGTGGTATATATCATCAAGACAATTCAAAATAATAGATTGTGCTTCACAGTAGATTTCATTATACATGAAGTTAATAACCTCTTCAGGTTCATACTTTACAGTTAATGTTCCCTCTTCAACACTAACATAGTTGTTAAAGTCTTCAGGAGATCCATTGACAATATCTTTAGGCATTTCATGAAGGAATAAGTGTACTTCATTATCATCATTGAATTCTTTCTTTAATCCATAGCCATGAGCACCTATTTCTAAAAAGGATAGGTTTAATATATTTACCTATAGATTTGTCCCATCTCTCAACAGGTTTTATTAATCCTTCGCCATCAACCATTCCAGCCTGAAGGATATTTTTAGCTACTTGTGAGATGTCTATTTTTCTTGCCCATAAAATCAAAGTCAGTTTCTGTTCAGTAGATAATTTATTTTCCTTATCAACAAGAACAATATACATTAGCTTTATCAATTCTATTTTTCAAAACACCTGAAGTGTAACCGTCAAGTTTAACAGCACATCTTGCATTAGCTATTGTCTTATTAACTACTGGAGGAAGTGCATCTACAAGATCAAGGCCAGTGTTGATTCCATCAGTTCTAGGCTGCCTTTCATCCTCACCCCAATAGCTACGTTTAGTGTTATACTGCTCAACACGATTATTCAATAATCTAGTTTTTATAAAAGAAGTAATTCCCATAATAATCATTCCAATATTATATTTTTTATTATTTTATTTATATAAATTTGATAATAAATTTTATTAGGACATTTAATATAGTTCGTATCAAATCGAACGATAATTATACAAGCATTAATAAATATTAATACAAGAAAAAATCAAGATGGTAACAACCAGCCATATATAAAATTTAAAGAAATACCTACTGTCTTATTTAGAATTTATACGAAATTATTTTAATAACGAAAATTGATTTAACAACAAATTCTCATTTAAGTTAGAACTGTGATTAAAATAACACAATTAGTCAAAATTTGACATAATTAGGAAAGGTAATTATGAGTAATGATGAAACAAATAAATCAGTTATAAAAATTATTTATTTTGATGAAATTTCAGCAACTGACTATTTAATTATCAAAAATGGTGGCATATTGGATGAAATGAATAAAGAATTAAGTGAAAATAAAAAATTTAAAGAATTATCTCTTAAAGGTAAATTATGGGCAAAAATACCATTTTTAATTGGAACTGCTAAAGCAGAAGGCAATTTGAGTTATGATGATTCTGATACCACTTATTCAAAAGACAATTACTAGCTCATTATTAAGTGATTTTATTGAAGAATTGAATACAGAAGAAATCATCGAATTTAATAATTACTCAATAAGCGTATATCCCAATTCTTTTGCATACTTTAAGATGTTCACACCATTCTTAAAAATATTTTCTGAGAATATGTCAAAGGATATAAATCTCCCCATCAACATTTCTTCCATGGATAATGCATTTGAAGATGGAAAAGGACATTATGAGATGATTGCTGAAAATGGTAAAAATAAAGTTGTTTTAAGATTCAATATTGATTCTTTTAGAAATCATTATACCCTTTCGGATTTAACTAAAATGGATTTGACATATTATGGAGTTCTTGTAGGTGAAACTGAAGAATATTTATTAGATATTTCAAATGAATTAAATCCTAATGATAATGCACCGAATGAAGATATAGCTAATAATATTAAAGATTTAGAAGAAAAAAACAAATGTAAAACCAAACTAAAAGTTTATGATGTTATTTTGGCAGGGATAATTCATGGTTGATATAAAAATTTTTATTGATCCTAAAAAAGCTTTTGAGGACTTTCTTCCAGATGGAGACATTTTGTTTTTAAATGATCTCGTGAAAATTGCTGATGGTAAACTAAATAGATATTCCGATTATTATGATTTTCTAGTAGGATATTCTGAAAACTATTCGGGGATAAGTGAAAGTGCCATACAAAATTTTGATGCTCTTTTGAAAACAGTAGAGTTTGATCAAATTTATCTTCATAACCCTCCAGAAAATATTAAACGTCTAATTGAAAACAGTTATGACAATGTAACAATTAATGTTTATGATTATCCTAAATTAACCTCCCAAAAGTTCTTAAAAATTAACGATAAATTCAATGAAAGAATAATTGGTCAAAACCATGTTAAAAACGAACTGTTAACTTCAATGTATGATTTACTTAAAGGATATAATGATGATAAACCTATATGTTTACTTTTTTATGATCCTTCCGGTGTTGGGAAAACCGAAACTGCAAAATTTTTATCAGATATCATGGGAGAAAAATTATTTAGAAAACAATTTTCAATGTTTCAAAATAATAAATTTTCAGAATACTTATTCGGTGGTGCACATATGCAAGCATCTTTTTCAAGAGATTTACTTGAACGTGAATCAAACATAATATTATTGGATGAATTTGATAAAGCAGCAAATGTTTTTCATGATGCTTTTTATCAATTATTTGATGAAGGAATATTTGAGGATTCAAATTATAAGGTTTCTTTAAAAAATTCAATAATTATTTGCACTTCAAATTATCTTGATGTAAAAGATATTAGAAAAAATATAGGTGATCCATTATTCTTTAGATTTGATAAAATAATCGAATTCAAAAAATTAAATAAAGAAGCTATAGAAAAAATTCTTATAAATAAAGTTAATAAGAAATATGACTTGTTAACAGAGAATGATAAAGATTTAATTGATAAAGAAAAAATAATTAGATATTTTAAAGAATATTCTGAGTATTTAGTCAACACTAGGCAGATATCCAAATTAGTTGATGAAAAAATAAATACAACATTGGTTGAAAGTTATCTTAATGAAAATTATACTCAGAATAATGATTAAATATATTTAAATTTATTAAAGAATTATGGTTCCATAAATAAATTTTGTCTTATATAAATAGTGAGGCATAGGGGAAAAAATGATTAAAAATATTAAAATTGGTGATGTATTAGGCGAAGTGTTTGAAGTAGTTATGATTTTTGGTGGGAACGAACAAATAAACGAAAATGATGAATCTGGTTTAGGTGTAGTTTATTTAGTTCGGAATATAGAAACAGATGAATGTCATGCTTTAAAAACCTTTCAAGATAAATTTATTTATGAAGAAAACACCTTTGATGATTTCAAATTAGAATCACTAGAATGGATTAAATTGAAACCACACCCAAATATAGTTTCTGCAATAATCGCCACCATTATTGACGAAAGGCCTTTTCTAATTTTAGAACCTATAGTTCCAGTTAATGGAAAACAAACTTTAAAACATTATTTACATGACCCCTTAACTTTAAAACAGATTTTAGATTGGTCCATACAATTTTGTCATGGAATGGAATTTATAAATGATTCTGGAATTAAAGTTCATGGTGATATTAAACCGGATAATATTTTGATTTTTTTCAATAGAGTTAAAATTACTGATTTTGGTCTTTTAGAATTATTTGAATCAGCTGATGAAAACCTTGTTAACCAGTACTATACTAATAATGCTTGTGGAACTTTGGAATATATGGCTCCTGAAGTTTTTAAAGGTAAACGAAGTGTGCAATCAGATATCTATAGTTTTGGTGTTGTTTTATATCAATTAGTGAATAATGGAATTAAACCTTTTGTAAATGATGATTCAAAGGATTGGAGTGAGGTTCACCAAAATACAATAATTCCAGATTTAGATTCTGAATTAAATAATATCATTCACAAATGTCTAGAAAAAACACCATATAATAGATATCACTCATTTAAAGAATTAAGGATAGATTTAGAAAGAATTTTTAACGAAAAATTTGATAATCTATATAATCCTAATTTGATTGATATTGGTGATGATGCATATTATGCAATGTTAGGGCATTCTTATTGTGAATATGGTGAATTGGAAAAATTCGAAAAATCATATGAAAAGTCGCTTAAAACTAATGATAATAATGCTAGAGTTATGTATGCATCTGATTTGATGAACTTAGGGGAATTTGAAAAATCCAAGGACAATTATGAAATTGTTGTTAAAAATTTATCTAAAAGTGAAAACGAAATAATTAATAAAGACCATTTATATTTTAATCTAGGTCATGCCTACCATTCATTAAATCAAATTTTTGATGCAATGAAATATTATGAAAAAACATTGATTGAAAATAAAGATTTTATAAAAGCAAAAGTTAATTTAGGTAATTGTTATAGATTATTAGGAGACTATGAAAATAGTTGTAAATATTATGATGAAGTGTTGGAAATTTTTCCTACATTTTATGAAGCATTATACAATAAAGCACTATTACTATGTGAACACCACCAATTTGATGAAGCAGAATCATTATTTTCAAAAATTGATGAAAAAACAGATGATGGACAACGATTTCTTGATAAATCTCTAATATTTTCAGAATTTGACAAAATGAAATCTCTGTTGGAATTATCCAAATATTTAGTAAAACATGATGATGTTTACTCAAAATATTTATTATTGGATTTGCATTTAGCTATGGGCAAATTTGATTTAGCAAAAGGAATTTACGATGATTTAATATTCAACTCAGATAATAAAAATGATATAAGAATATTAACTTCACCCTGCTTTTATAAACATGGACATGAAGAATTTGCATTACGTATTCTTGAAGAATTAAGAGTGTCTGGACCTAAAAAATGCAAATATGAATCATATCTTTTAAAAGCAAATTTGATTCGTGACAATGATATTCATCATACTAATCGCCTTCTCAATCATATAATTAAAAAATCAACTTCGAATAGGCAAAAAACAGAAGCATATAATCTTAAATTTACATTTAACGAAAGCCGACATATTAGAGACATTCATCAGGCACTAAAATTGAGCCCAAATTATAGATATGCTCATTTGAATTATATTAAATATTATATTGATAACAAAGATTGGGATAAAGCATTAGGAAGAATAAATCATAGTTCAAAAATATTTAAAAATGATGCAGAGATTTATTTTTTACATGGTCAAATTTGTTGGCGTCTTAACCAGTATGAAGAAGCAAAACATTTATTTGAATTATCTTTAAAATATGGTAAAATTGACATAATGGTTTATTTTTACATTAGAGATTGTTATATTAAATTAGATGATGAAAATAAAGCTATGGAATATGAGGCTTACGGTATTATGTTGGATAAGTATTCTGAATATATCAATTTATATCAATTTAGTTGTTAAATCAATCATGAAAAAATTATTTTCATACATAGTAACTTTTAAAAATCAAATAATGTGGTTTGTTTTGGTTCAATATAACTCATTACTTTTGTCTCAATTAGGTTCTCATCTTCTTTAGGTGTCCAAGCAGCAATGGTGATTTCTCATCGTGCAGTTTTATAATATTCTTAGGCATATCTGGTTTTCGATTAGCGTAGCAATATTTGCATTCACTTAAACAAGAATTATAAGCGCCAATATCTCTTGATGGAATGCAGTGACAGTTTTTTCTAATCCCACTCGCTTTAACATTCTTATAGATTACACCATGAGCATGTTCTAAAATTTCACGAGTAGTGCATCCTGCAGCATGAATGCCATATTTCTCATAGCTTTCGTTTGTTGCACATGATTGAGTATATAGATTATATTTTTTTGATATCTCACCAATTCCTTTCAATAGCTTCACTTTATTTTCATCAGTAAGTGGAATTATCTCAGGCATGTTCTCTTCAACTTTTTTGTACATGTCCACAAAGCTGAAGATGCATCTGTAAATTAATGGTGAAATCTTTTCAGCCATATATTCAAATGTTTCCAGATGTTTTTCAACAGTGTATTTTTCAGTAAGAAGTATCGGATCATATCTCCAGTGAATCTTATTGCTACCAACAATATCAGATAATCTTTTCAACATTTTAATAGATTGATTTATTAACGGGACTTTAGGTTCTATGTCCTTGCCATATGCAGTAATCGTGTAGTTGCACAAAATATTATACTTTTCATCAATGTCACCTATATGTTTCAGTATAGGTTGGTAGTTTTTGGAGCAGAACAATAAGCAGTCAACATCTTCAGGCTTCAGGCTTAACTTATATACATTCTCTCTTGCAAATGGATTTCTTGAATATGCATATCCCTCGCTAAGTCTGTTCAATAGCCATGGAGTATAATAGTTGACTATGTCTGTTCTTCCGCATACATTGATTATCATTGTATCACTAGCTATTTTTTATAATGTTATTTATGGCTATAATCACATTTTTTTATTTGTGTTTTGGCCAGTATTATGTACTAAATATTGATAAATTAGATTTGTTCATATTTAATGTTTATTATTATATATTCATACAACATATTTATTTAATACCTGAATAACTGTTAAGTTTTTCCCATTTGAACGAATTTGCAAAACTTTAATTATTATGGAAAATAATACTATTATTTGTAGTGAGAGATAAGTATTTGACAATTTCAATACTATTGGCATAACTTCATAATATTATCTCATTCTACTGAAAACATGATATTTTTTCTAAAACTTCACCTGCAACTGCTTCATCTTAAAATAATTCATATATTTTTGATAATAATGATTTGTCATTTTTTGAAATTTGTTTTAATTGATTTAAAATGTTTAAATAGTATGGTTGAGTGTAATGTACTTGTCCTAATCCCCATTCATGATTTTCATCCAGTATTCTTTCTTTTTTAATTTTAAGGGTGATTACATCTTTTTGCTTTTTTAATATATTATCTACTTTTTTTAAAAGTTTATTGGTGTTTTTTGCATTGGATTTAAAATTTTTATTTACTTCTATCTTATTATCATTTTTAAGTATTTTATAACCTAATCGAACGGGATTTAAAATTATTTGTGAATTTGGTGATTCTTTTTGAATATAATCTAAAAATAAGCCCATATTTTCTTTGTATAATTTTAGATAAGTGTTTGGATCATTATACATGTTGATTTTTGTGTATGGCTTAATTTCAGTATGAAATTTTGTTTTTGGCAAATCCCAGTAATTATTTGTAATAAAACAGTTTTCATATTTTATTATACCGAAAATCACTTCAAAATAATTATCAATTAAAATATAATCTGGTTTAAACTTTTTTACTTCTGCTAAAAAGTTCTTAGTTAAATCTTGATTAATAAATTGTGTTCCTGCTTTATTCACCCTATTTTCTGGCAATATTTGGATATCCTGATTTTTAAAGGGTACTGGTTCTTGCATAAGGCTTATTATTGAACCTCTTTGTGATGAAATAGAGCAGTTAAAATATTTTTTATAATCTGGATTTATGCCACTGTAAAAATTATCCCTACTTGCACATGAGCCAAAAACAGCAATATTGTATATCATAATATAATTTATTTTTTTATTATATTATTATTTTTTTATTTTTATTTTAAACTACTTTAAAAAAGATTGTAGGGAAGAAAATGTAATAACAGTGCTTTGTTTGATGATGAATGGATTATCTTTAAATATTTTAATTCAACAGAATAAAGACTATTTTTTAAAGGAAAGTGAAAAAACATGGAGTTAACTTTTAATTAAATATTTTCGAAATAAACATACGAATAAAAGAGCTAGTGAATTTGTAAAAAATTATATGTCTAAAAACAAACAATATAATATTGAAGTTCAATAGGTGGTTTTATGAATAAATATGAAAGTATGACTTGGGAAGAACTTAGAGAGTTACCTTCTGAGGAGTTTTATAAAATACCTAAAACATATCTTGATCAAGCAGTCACAGAATATTATGAAAGAGTACCTCCTGAAGAAAGTGAGATATTTGTTGATGATTCTATATTATTATTTGAAGAACCATATGAAAATTCAGAAGACTTATTTTATGATATTTTACCATTAGATAATGGAAAACTGATTAAATTGTATATTCATAAAGCTAATATTGGATTTATTGAAAGGAAGAGAAATTATGCTTCTCATTATCTTGAGCAAGTTTTTGATAATCAAAATAATTTAATTAGTGAAGTTATTAAAGAAAATCCATACTACAAAAAATAATATTTTTTATATGATATACTAACAATATATTGGGGGTTCATTAGCATGGTTGAAAAATTGATTCCTAATTATGACTTTGTTAAAAATTGGTCTGAAGATCAATTAAAAGATTCATTACAACACATTCAGGTTTACCACATAGATTAATGAGTATTGTACGTGAAGTTATTCCTAATATTGATAGATTAAGATTAATTCAATATATTGAAGTCAAAGTTTAATTGCATCTTTTTGAAGCAAACATACTTTATTTTTATTTTCTTTTTTATACTATTTAAACACATCTTAATTCTTTTTTGAAAAGTATTAATAGGAAAGTATGAAAGTATTACGAAAATAAGTAGGTTTTCCTAAAATTATTTACCAGTTTTAAATAAAAACCCATTATATTCCGTATTATTAAGTAATGATTTTACTAATTCTTTTGTTTGATTTTCAATGATTTTAGCATAGGTTACTTTTTCATTTTCAAAAGTTAAATCACAATGGATTTTTGCCATTATTTCGCCGGCTAATAATTTTTCTGATTCTAATTTTAATGAATTGCTTCTTTTATCAATATTTGTTTCGTTAATTTGGTTGGTATTTATTAAGTTGAAAACAGTTTTATCAACGATTTATTGTCTAAATTCTTCCGTTAAATCAAAAATAAGCTTTTGTTTAATTTTATTTTCAATTATTTTAACTTCTTTAATTTCTTTATTTTTATTTAATAGTTTAATTGTTGATTTTTGGTTTTTCATTTTAGATATTATAAATTCTTTTGAAATTAAAAGTCAATTATGGTTTTCACTAGCTTGATATTACAATTTTTTTAAAACAATATTATTCTAATTTGGAGACTCCAAAATATAGTTGATTTGACCAGAGTAGTTGATACTAATTAAATTAATATTGTTTTTTGCTATTATATTTAAAGCATTAATTTATTTGGCATTTAGCCATTACAGTTTATATCTAATACTTTATTTGCAGAAAATCCATATATTTAATTGGCTTTTTCTATTTTTTTTGAATTCTAACTTAAATAAAAGAAGAATTTTCAATTTTGTCCCATTAAAAAAAGTAAAATGAAAATTTAATTAATTTTCACGTTTTTTAAGTAATTCCAGACCTATGTCTCCCAGTTTGTATTTTTGGATTTTTCCGCTTGTTGTCAATGGGAATTCATCAACAAAGAATACATGTTTTGGAACTTTATATCTGGCTATTTTACTTATTGCATAGTCCCTTACATCTTCTTCAGTTAAATCTGAGCCTTCTTCTTTTATTATGAATGCTCCTACGATTTCACCGTATTTTTCATCAGGTATTCCTGCTACCTGAACGTCCTGAACTCCGTCTATTGTATATATGAACTCTTCGATTTCACGTGGGTAGATGTTTTCTCCTCCACGGATAATCATATCTTTAATTCTTCCGACAATAGAATAGTATCCGTCTTCATCAATGGTAGCCAAGTCTCCGGAGTGTAAAAATCCGTCATCTTCAATGACTTCTTTTGTTTTTTCAGGATTTTTATAATATCCTTTCATTACATTAAATCCTCTGCAGACTATTTCTCCTTTTTTACCTACTTCAGTTATGTCTTCACCAGTATCAGGATCTATAAGCTTAACTTCAACATTTGGGAAAGGAGTTCCTACAGTGTTTACTTTTTTCTCAAATGTATCTGCTGCATTTGTTTGTGTCATTCCAGGAGATGCTTCTGTTAGACCGTATACACTGGTGATTTCAGTCATGTTCATTTTGTCTATTACTTCTTTCATGGTTTCAACAGGACATGTTGATCCCGCCATGATTCCTGTTCTAAGTGATGACATGTCAAACATGTCAAACATAGGATGTGTCAATTTTGCAATAAACATTGTCGGAACACCGTGAATTGCAGTACATTTTTCCTTTTGAATAGCTGAAAGAGCTAAAAGCGGATCAAATTCCTCCAGCATTACAATAGTTGAACCATGTGTGATTACTGCCATGACTCCTAAAACTGAACCGAAACAATGGAATAAAGGTACCTGAATACATAATCTGTCCTCTTCAGAGAAGTTCATATTTTCCCCGATGTAATATCCGTCATTTAAGATGTTTCTGCTGGTAAGCATTACTCCTTTTGGGAAACCTTCTGTACCGCTGGTATACTGCATATTTACTACATCATTATTGTCAAATTCTTTTTTGATTTCTTTTAGGATTACATCATCCTGATTTTGACCTAACAATAATAATTCGTTAGTGTTATACATTCCCCTATGCTTGTCCTGACCTACATGAATAACATGTTTTAAACATGGAAATTTTTCTGAAGTTAACTTTCCTCTCTGACATGTTTTAAGTTCAGGCACCAAATCATAAATAATATCAATATAATTATTGTCTCTGAATCTGTCAGTTAATGCTAAAGCTTTCATATCTGACTGTTTAAGAATATACTCCAGTTCATGACTTTTATAAGCAGTATTTACAGTTACTAAAACCGCTCCTATTTTAGCTGTTGCAAACATGAAAGTCAACCATTCAGGAACATTTTTAGCCCATATTCCTACATGGTCCCCTTTTCCAACACCAATAGATAATAATCCTTTAGCTAAATTATTAGCCCTTTCATTAAATTCGGAATATGTGAATCTCAAGTTTCTATCAGGATAAATTAAAAATTCATGGTCCGGAAGTCTTTCTACTTGTTTTTCAAAAAAATCTGCTAGTGTATCTTCACTGAATAACATTTTTTAACTCCTGAAATTAAATTTAATCGACCGGTGTGTATATTACAGCTAAAATTTTTGCTGTTTCATCATTTGAACTGTGTACATGGTGTGATACAATTGAATCATAGTAAATACTGTCACCAGTTTCTAAAACATAGTTATTCTGACCATAAATAACTTCAATTGTTCCTTCAAGAACATAAAGGAATTCTTCACCTTCGTGAGAGCTAAGTTCATGGCTTTCTTCAGCATCCACTTTAAAATCAATGATAAATGGTTCCATGTTTCTGTCACTTTTTCCGGCAGCCAATGAGTAGAACTCCAGGTTACTGTTCTCGGTTTTGTTTTCATCACCTGAGAAGTATACTACTTTGTCACTTTTTCCTTTTCTAACTACTAATGGTCCTGTCTGTTCATCATCATCAATAAAAGTACCTATTCTAACGCCAAGTACTCTAGCTATTTTTGTTAAAGGAGTAAGAGATGGTATAATTTCCCCGTTTAATATTTTTTCAACTAATTCAATGTTAACATCACTGTCATTAGCTAGTTCGTCAAGTGATACATTTCTAACTTCCATTAAAGTTTTGATTTTTTCTCCAATTTTATTTTTATTAGGCATTTTTTCCACCTTAACTCTTTAATATAAAATAATATGTATTTTATCATTAATAAACGTATTTTCAGATATTTAAAAATAAGAGAATATAGTAAAAATTATTAAAAAATAATATATAAACTGTGTAAAAAAAGAAAGCTCTGCGACATTTTAAGCAATACAATTATCGCCAGACGTTTTTTAATAAACAGAAAGGAGGTTTTTAAACTGATAACCTCTAAACATGTTTAATATTTGTATAATCAGATATTTCACTATTGAATGTAGCTAAATTTGAAACATTCAAATCATGAATATCACTGTGTCCTGTTATTCTTGCAAAAGTTTTAATTTCTTCAAGACTTGCATTAAGATAATTGGTTAATCTTTTTGCTCCAATATCTGTTTTTAATCTGGAACGCAGTTCTTTATCCTGTGTTGCAACTCCCACAGGACATTGCCCTTTATCACATAATCTATACTGCTGACATGCCACTGCAATTAAACTGGCTGAAGCTATAGCTATTGCATCTGCTCCCATAGCTAATGCTTTTGCAAAGTCACTGGAAACTCTTAAACCACCAGTAATTACCAGATCAATATCCAAATCATGTTCATCCAGATATTTTCTGGCTCTGTGTAATGCAAATATTGTTGGAATACTTGTTGAATCCCTAACTAATAATGGGCTGGCTCCAGTAGCTCCCCCTCTTCCATCAACTGTAATGAAATCAGGTTTGGCATAACTAATAAATTCCAAATCATTTTCAATATATCCTGCAGCTATTTTAATACCTATCGGACGGCCTTCAGATTTTAATCTTAATTCATCTACCAGATCTTTTAAATCTTTCTTAGAATTAATATTCGGGAATCTTGATGGGGATATTATGTCTTCACCTGCTTTTTTACCTCTTACTTTGGCTATTTCAGGTGTTACTTTATCACCAGGCAATAATCCACCCATTCCGGGTTTTGTTGCCTGACCTATTTTAATTTCAATTGCATCTGACGTTTTTAAGTTTTCATCAGTTACTGAATACTTGTTCGGAACATATTCAAAAATGTATTTGTATGCCGCATTTTTAACTTCCGGCAGTATTCCTCCCTCTCCACTACACATTGCTGTTTTAGCCTTAAAGCTTCCTTTAGCCAAAGCAATTTTACTTTCCTTAGACAAGGCCCCGTAAGACATGTGAGATACATATACAGGATTTTCAATAACTAAAGGTTTTTCAGCATTTTTACCAATTACCGTAGTAGCTGACACTTCTGCATCTTCTTCTAAAGGCATAGGATTTAACTGGTTTCCTAAAATAAGAATATCATCCCAATCAGGCATTGGCAATTTTGTAGCCATTGGTGCTGTAATGGGTTTTCCGGAATCGCATAACTTATAAATGGTGTCCATATGTCTTACTGATTCATCATTTCTGATGTACTGTTTCGGAAATGAAATTAACCAATTGTTTTCATTTGTTTCAGCTGGTTCAAAGTTAGATATATCTGATCCGCAATCCGGACATTCTTTAAGGTCTTTTAATGGTATTTTTTCAGTTTTTTCATCATGAATATAATTACAAATCCTACACTGATATATTCTATATTCTGTTTTTTGGATTGCTTTGAATTTTGATAGCGGCGAACCGCATACCGGGCATTTTCCAAGTTTAACAAGTACCTGACCCTCTTTTTCTTCATCATAAACATAATGACAAACTTCACATTCATATGTCTTATAGGCCATATCTTTTTTCATTATTTCAAAATTAGAAACATCTGATTTGCAATCAGGACATTTTTCAAGTTCTTTAAAGGATTTGCCTTCTTTTTCTTCATCATGAATATAACCGCATATCTGGCACTGGTATTTCATTTTACCAACTCCACCATAATTAATATATTATATAACTTTAACAATAATATAAATATTTTTGTATAATATAATTAATTCAATGTTAAAAAAAGTAAAAGTTTATAACTGTTTAATTGAATAAATAAAACATACTATGAACAACAAATCTTTCTGGAACAGATATGCGTCAGTTTATGATAAAATTATAGGCAATAAAATAAACAATAACGAGATGTTTAATTTTATTTTAAAATACACAGGAAAAGATGACAGATTAATAGAGGCAGCCTGTGGAACTGGTGCTTTTACCTGTTTATTATCACCAAATTTAGGGGAAATAATTGCCTTTGACTATTCTGAAGAAATGGTTAAAAAAGCTAAAAACAAAACTAAAAACTTAAACAATGTTGAAGTTTCTGTTGGAGATTTAAATAATATAAATTATGAAGACAATTATTTTGATGTGGCGCTGGCTGCCAATGTGTTGCACTTATTGGATAAACCTGAAACAGCTATAAGTGAACTTACACGAGTTGTTAAGGATAATGGAATTTTAATACTTCCTACTTATGTAAAAGGAAATACTTTTCAGCGTCTGATGCTTAAAACATTAAAATTATTTATTTTTGAAAGTAATGAATGGTCCAAAAATGAATATTTGTGTTTTTTAAAAAATCATGATCTTGAAATTCTTGATTATGATGTGTTTAATGCAGGCCAGCCGTTATGTGTGGCCATTATCAAAAATTCCAAATAATTTTTTTCTACAATAGATTTTTTTAAAATCACATAATTTTATTTTAATCAAAATAACAATTGATTTAATTGTATACAATAGACTTTTTATTAAAATAATTAAAGCTTTCTTAAAAATTTAAAAAAATAATAAATGTATGAAATTAAAATTTGTCTTTGAAATAATTTCCAAGTTTTTCGTGAACTCCTGCAATAGGAAATATAAATTCTGCAATCCTATTAATTGAACATAAAACAACAAAGATGCATTCAATAATGCAAATGCATCAATACTTGTTGCATAGCCGGCAAAACCAAAATTTTTTAAAACTAAATGAATCCAAATCTATCTGAAAATTCATCGTAAGATAAAAATCCGTCACGGTTTGAATCAAGACTTTCAAATTCAGAAATGATTACTTCTTCCGGAGAATAACCGTCCCAAAATGAATCCTCCATTATATATTCAGTTAATTCTTCAAATTCATCAATACTAAGTTTTCCGTCATGATCCGTATCCAGTTCATTAAAGGTATCAGAATAAGGATTTGTACCTAATCTGGCATAGAATTCCTCAGTGGTAAGTGTTGAATTTGGTGAATTTTTAACTATATCCTGAAGTTTCTTAATATCACTGTCTTCTTTACAGCTTGCTTTAAAAAGTTTATCACCTGCAGAGAAATAAAAAACATTAAAATCATCCGAAGATTTTGAATAGATAGCTAAAACATCACGGTGGTACAGAGTCATTTTAGTGAGGCTTGAATTTTTAATTGTATTTTGCTCATCAGGCAATGAGTTATCCTGAATCAGATCAATGCCAAATTTGTCGGTATGGTAACCTGTATTATCTGGATTAAACTCCCCATTTGACGGAACACTAAATTTAACTCCCTCTAAAAAGATTTCTTTAGATGAATCAGCTGCAAAAACAGCAGAAACTGAAATTAAAAATATAACTGCAACCAGAATTGCATATGTTTTTTTCATAATATCTCACCTTTATTGATTATATATATCATTAAAGTAAATAAAAATTAGTATTTTTTAACTAAACTGATTTGTTTAATTAATTGATGCATTATTTAATTGAATTGAAAAGCAAGTATTGAAAATATAAAAGAAAAAATTAATTTAAGATATATTAATATCCTAGTAAAATTTTAATGCCTATTAAAATCAGGACAGCACCACCAAGAATTTCAAATTTGTCTCCGAAATAATTTCCAAGTTTTTTTCCAATGAAAATACCTGAAATACTGAATATAAATGCTACAATTCCTATTATTGTACATGGAAGCAACAGGGACATATTCAGTAATGCAAATGTAATTCCAACAGCAAATGCATCAATACTTGTTGCAACAGCCAGCAAAGTCAATTCCTTAAAGCTAAAAGTATCCATAATATATTCATCATCACTGTCTAAGCTTTCACGAATCATGTTTAATCCGATAGCCAAAAGCAGGAAAAATGCAATCCATGGAGCTACAGTTGATACAAATGAACTGATTGTTGTACCGCAAATGTATCCTATTACAGGCATTATAAACTGGAAAAAACCAAAAAATAGTCCATAATATAAAATCTGTGATTTTGTCAGGTTTTTTTGTGTGAATCCCTTTGTCAGGGAAACACTAAATGCATCCATTGCCAAAGCAATAGCTATTATGATGATTGAAATTAAAGCTGTATCCATATTATTCTCCGATTAAAATACTCTCTTCAATATACAGTTTTATTTCTGATAGATAATATAGATTATTAATTTAAAAAAAAAATAAAAAAATAAGTAAATACTTATTTTCTTTTTACAATAACAACAGCAACAATTATAATCAATGCTATTGCCAATATAGCTATTGGAAGGCCAGTAGAAGCATCAAGTCCAATATCATTTAAGTTTTCATCAGTATTGTTTTCAATAGCTGGCGGTTCTACTGCTTTTTTACCTACACTTAAAGGCACCTGTGTTGAATTAGCCAAATAATTGTCATCACCACTGTAATTAACATTAACGATATATGATCCTTTTGCTAAATCAGGAACAGTGACAGTAGTTTTTCCGTCAATCAACTGATTAGTATAACTTTTATCATAAACAGTAACCTTTACAGATCCTGTAGCACCAGCAGGTAAAATAACATGAACAACTGCATTTTCACCTTCTTTTACATCCTTAGCAGAAACGGAAATCGGTGCATTATGTTTTCCCACACTAAAACTTGAAGTGTTTGTACCTGGCAGATAGTTTTCATCTCCGTCATAACTGGCTAAAACATCATAAGAACCACTAGCCAAATTATCTATCTTAAAAGTAGTTAATCCTTTATCAATAGGAGCGGAATATGTTTTGCCGTCAACAGTTATAGTTACACTTCCAGTTGCATCTTCATTAACCCGTACAGTTATCTTTTCGCTGTCTCCCATAGCAATATTGTTTGCATTAACAATAATTGTAGAGTTTGCCTTGGTTTTTTCATTAGCTTTAACAGGAACAGATGCAGAAGCCCCAGGTTTTTCTACATTAAAACTGGAGGTGTTTGTACCTGGCAGATAGTTTTCATCTCCATCATAACTGGCTGAAACATCATAAGAACCACTAGCCAAATTATCTATCTTAAAAGTAGCTATTCCCTTGTCAATAGGGGCGGAATAATTTTTGCCGTCAACAGTTATGTTAATAACTCCAGTTGCGTCTTCATTAACATGTACAGTTATCTTTTCAATATCTCCTACAGTAATATTACTTGCATTAACAATAATTGTAGAATCAGCTTTTATACTATCATCTACAGCAACTATTGTCGGAATAATCAATAAGAGCAAAATGAATAGTAAAATAATATATTTTATTTTGTTCATTTTTTAACCTCCACTAATAAATAGTGATTAAAAGATATTATGTTTATTATAATATTAAAAATTTACTTAAAAAACAGAAAAAAGAGCAAAAAATTATTCACATTTTTTTAATGAAATCAGTATGTTTAAAGTCATAACAATAGAATAAGTGCTTTTAAATCAAATTCTTCATAAGTAAAAACCTGTTTACAGATAATTTCATCCAAATCATTATAATTTTTAATTGTCCCTATCAAATTATTCACGAAAAATTACACTTGAAAAAAATATATTGTAGACATACGTTTCAACTGTAAAAATTTATTGTATACAAAATTATTTTATAAAATCAAAAACAAAATATCACTAACAACAAAAGGAAATAATAAAATGAATATTTTAATTAACGGATCAGGTGCAGTAGGATTAGGATTAGGTGCATCTATGCTTTCACAAAAAGCAGATGTGTCATTTTATGCAACAGGAAAAACAGCTACTGCAATCAAAGAAAACGGACTTGAAAGGACAGGATTATTCCAGCATTACTCTTTTACACCAGATGAATATCAAGTATATGAGGATTATAAAGATATTCCTGAAAAAACTTTTGATTATGTATTTATATGTAGTAAAACAGTAGCTAATGATGATATAAGTAGAAAATTAGCAGAAAATAAAGAAATCTTAAAGGACAACTGTAAAATAATCATATTCCAAAACGGATTTGCCAATGATGAGCCTTTTTTAAGATACTTTTCCGAAGATGAAGTATACTGTGCAAGAGTAATTACCGGGTTTTCACGGCCTCAAAGACATATCAGTGAAATAACTGTATACACAGAACCTATACTTTTGGGATCACTTCAAAATGCAGATCCCGAGTGTCTGGAAAAAATAGCTCAAATGATTAGTGCATCAGGAATCAAATGTGAAACAACCACAGAAATTGACAAATATTTATGGGCTAAAATGCTTTATAACTGTGCTCTAAATCCATTGGGAGTAATTCTTAACTGTACATATGGTAAATTAACTGAAAATGAATACTCCAAAAATATTATGGACAGTATTATAGATGAGATATTTGCAGTTATCAAAAAAAGCGAATATTCCACATTATGGGATTCAGCGGACGAATACCGAAAACTGTTCTACTCAAAATTAGTTCCGGATACCTATAACCATTACTCCTCTACATATCAGGACATTCAAAAGAAAATAAAAACTGAAATTGATACATTAAATGGAACTGTTATCAGATTAGGTGAAAAGTACGGTGTTGATGTAAGTACAAATAAAATTATATATAACCTAATTAAATCAATAGAATCAGAATTTTAAGGTTTATTAATTATTTTTTCTAATAAACTAATAATCCTGTTATTCTGTTCAATGAGAATATCCATTTTCCTTGTTTGTGCTGCAAGCAAATGTCCGTTAACATTATCCAGTCTTGCAACACTATTTTTATCATATATTTTATATAATTCCTCAGCTATTCTTAAATCCCTTGCATAATCTCCAGTTTTATATTGTCCTCTTTTTTTATGTTTGCCTATATTTGATGTGGGTTTTTTTGAAGAATTCAAATCAAAAAGTCTTGATCCGCAGTCAATACAATAATTGCTGTTATTATCTCCATATTTACTGCCGCATTTTGGACATTCTTTCATCTAATCACCTTTTCAATATCTCCAGAATATAAAATAATTATTTCTTTCTTTACTTGGTGCCGGAGCATAATATGAATATTCCTTTACCATTTCCTTTTCATAGTCATGTTTTGCTTCATTTAATATTCCGTAAAATGTAGCTGTGTCATAGGAAGAATCAGGAGTGTTGATTATGATTTCCTCCATTTCATCAGTCATTTCTCCGCTGCCCCATGATATGCAGTATATTGAATCTCCTGATGAAAAATAAGCATGAGACACATTATGTTTTGCAAAGTTATTATACTCATGGAAGTATGCCACATCATGTGAACCTATAGTCAGGTTTTTGCCTTTGAAATTATACCAGCACCCGTAACTGCTTGGAAGATAATCATCAACACATAATATACCGAATGTGTTCAGGTCATTATAATGATAATTAGTACGGGCAGTATTGATTTCTCCGCCCTGATATTTTGGAGGAATTTTAAAATCTACATCATTTACCTTTACAGTTTTCCAATTGGAACTGTCAACTGCATTAACACAACCAACAGATATAATTAAAGCAATTAAAAGTAATGATAAGAAAAGCTTTTTTGAAAACATACTAATCTATTTGTACTAACTAGTATATAACATTTTATTAACAAACATTTTAAAATCGATTATAAAAGTTTATATACCTAAAAAATAAAAATAATATATGTTCGTATTTTAATATATCTTATTTTTTTACGAATACGAACAATGGTGATGGTTAAAAATGAGTATTCGCTATTACTCCTTTAGTGGTGTTTAGGAGGATGAATACTCATTATATATTTAAATTAATTCATCTAATTTTTTACCGTATTCTTCAATCAACAAATAATCATTAGCTACAACATCCAATAACTGAATCTTATAATCCTTAAATAGCTTTTCATCATCAAGAATCTTTTTTTTATTGTAAGGATAACTATTTTTAATATTATAAATTTCCTGATTGATCTGACTGATTGATTTTATAAAAACATCATCATCCTCAAAAATTGTTTTGCCTTCAGGAATCAAAATAGCCAGAGACCTCATGGAAGTTAAATCATAAGTTTCAAAAGCTTCCACAATTTCTTCAAACAAATCTTTTTCATAAATACTTTGAACAGGATTGAAAGAAGGATGCAATTTATAAATTAAATCCAAATAAAGACTATTCAAACTATCCAAATCATCTTCAGACAACTCAAAATGAGTATCCTTTCGCTCAATAGCCAGATCCAGTTCACCCATATATTTTTCCAACATGCCAACTGATTCTTCAAATTCCTTATCAAGCATTTCATCAATTTTAGATAAATCCTCCCCCTGATTAAACAGCTCAATATATCTTTTAATCATTTCCAATTCAATATCCAAATTATATGCTTCACATTCAAGAAAACCAAAACTGAGCAGATACATATCTTCAATTTTTGGACATATATGAAACCTTAATTTATCATATTCAAAAATTAATTCAGCTAATTTTTCCTTTAAACTAATTGACATTGTTAAAACCTTAATTCTATATATATGAATTAAACATATTTATAGATATATAGGTGATTTTAAATGGAAATAAAAGAAAATAACCTTAAAGAATTAATCGAAAAATACATGAGCATTGAAGAAACAGAAGAAAACCATGAAGAATTGCATCAATTGGGACATGAAATTGACCATGTAATCTTTGACAATAATTTTTATCTTGTAACACATAATGACGGTGAAGAAAAAGAAATCGTTTCATTAATAGTAGGGGAAGATGACGAATACTTCATACCATTATATACCGATGATGAAGAAGTAAAAGAAGCAATTGAAATATTTAAAAAAGAAGACAGTAATGCTATTTTTGAAACAGAAATCGTAGCATCTACAGACATATTGGAAACCTATTTGGATGATGACACTTTCCTTGGAATAGCTATTAACCCTCCAAAATATGATTTTGTAATATTTAGCCAAAACGTTATCGAAGATCACCAGGACTGCTGCTGAATTTATGAAATAACTTTTCAATGAAAAAAGAGCAGATAATCTTTTTTCAATTTTGTTATTTTTAAACACCCTATTCAACAGCAAAACTATTACCTTTAGCTATTAAAAATTATTTGAAACCAAATACTTCCATTATTTGAACTCTTTTTAGCTAATTAACATTAAAATAAGAACTTTTTTTAGCAACACGCTTAAATTATAACTAATTTTACGGTTTAACACTCTAAAAATTCTTTAACAAAATTTCTTATTTATTGAAATATCCGACAGTTTTCATAATTAAAATAAATGAAACATTACACAATTAAAAACCAAACTATTGTAAAATTATTAATTAATCCAATGATTATTTTCATTTATTTGATTTTAAAATGAGGATTATCATCAATTAAAAAGCAACCTATACATCAAATTAAGAAAATATTTTAATTTATTGACTTTTTTAAAATTTCAATAAAATCCAATTTTTCAGTTTATCCGTTTTCTGCAAAATTAATTAAATTAACTATTCAACACATTAAATATATATTTTGAATCATGATTTTAATATAATTAATCAAATCTTTAATTAAACATTATTCAGAAAAATAAAAAAGTAATCCGACCACATTTAATCTACTATCAGATATATGTTTTCCATAGCAAAATAATGGCTAAAAAACATTTATAAACAAAAATATTATAAAACAAATAATATGGAATCAAAATATACTCATAAATTTATTATTTATAATAAAAAAAGAATCAAAAATAATTATAAATGATTAATAGAAAAATTAGCCAATTTTGACAAAGAAGCTATACCTAAAGATTTTTTAGAAAATCTAAATGATTCATCAGAAATATTTCTTAAAAAAAGACAGAAATTTTATCTTAAAAATCCAGATAAAATGTGCACAATCGATGAAATTCTACCATATAATGAAGAAATTAATGTTGAAACAAACAAAGTATTATCATTTATAAACAAATATCAAGAATTTGACAGTTTAATCGTTGGAATTGATTATTTCAATGGTGAAGAAGAATACATTGAAAAATATTTTTCACATGAAGATTCCTGGTATTTTGGAGGTCCCTCACGAAATTTTTACATTAAACTCGCATTCAGATATTATTATGGACTATGGGGAACTGAATTAGACATCTTTTTAAAGAATATTGGTTTAGAACATTTAATTTAGGGAATTTCAAGTAATGACAATAACATACTCCATATCATTACAAATGAATTGTTCGACGCATAAGAACTTCAAATGACAATTTAACATTATTAAAAAAGCATTAAATAACAAAACACAGGAAAATATTATTTTCTAATCAGATATTAACTTTATTTTGAATAGTTTCGTTTGAAATATTCAACTTATTTAGTAATTTATTGAAAAATATGGATCCATAAATTATCTTTAAAATTAAAATATTCATACTTCCATATGACCAATTTGCACAAAATCATATGACCAATTTGCACAAAATCATTGAGCAACTTTGCAATAAACATGCAACTAATTTAATAAAACTTTATGAATTGAACATGATAATCTGAAATATCCGAAACATTTAGTTAAAAATGTAATTAATTGCAACACCTAAACTAATTATATATAATTTAAAAATGAAATAATAAATTAATTATACTTTGGAGAAAGTTATATGAAAACCAAAGATTTAGAAACTTATAAAAAAGATGGAACTAAAGCTTCTAAAAGTCAAATAAAAGAATTTATAAAGTTATATGCCAAAATAGCTAAAAAACTTAAAACTGAAAATTCAATAGAACTTAACTCTGTTAAAGAAAATATCAGAAAAACATACTCTGAAGAGGTTTATTTAACTTTGATTGATGAAGAAAAAGACTTTGTAAAATTCAATATCAGCCAGGGTTCCAAAGAATATATCATTCCAATATTTACAGACATCAGCGAATATAAAGAAGGCAAAGAAAAAATATCAACCTTATTTTTAGACAAACTAACATGTAAAGTTTTATCTGCAGAAGATATTGAAAAATTAGCTGGCGATGATGAAAATTTCAGAGGTTTGGTGATTAATCCCCATTCACAAAACTTTATGATGGACCGCAACGGTGGTTTTTAATATGGAATATATCTGTCCTGTTTTAGGTGAAGGTGACGAAAGAGATTTTATAGCTATTGGCCAAGCAGAAAACTTCAAAATAGCAGTATTTACTAACTTAGATATGTATCATGAAGGTTGTAAATATTTGGGAGTAACTGGCTATGAACCAATTAAAGTTTCTGATGAATTATTCAAAGACCTTGCTAAAAAAGATGATGAATTCACAGGCATTATTGTAAATATTCACAATGAAAAAAAGATTATAAATAAAGAAGAACTGGAAAGATTATGATTCATCCTCTTTCTCAACTTCTTCATCATCAACAATTGAAAAATTATTATAATATCTATACCTGTATGCCATTTTAAATCCTTCATCCACTTCTCTTTTTGGCCTTAATTTACGCCTTTTAGCAGCAGAAATTTCTTTTTTAGGATTTTGGTGTGCTTTAACTAAATTCTTATTTTCCCTTACAAACTGCTGTTGTCTGGTTCTTACACGATTATATTTATACACACCTTTTCTTAATAAACGTCTTCTAGTTGTTAAAAATCTAATCACAAAATCACATCTACTGTCTTGAAGCAGATTTATCTAAAGTAGCCTGAATTTCATCAATTCTCTCAACAACCACTTTAATAGCTTGTTCACCTTGACGAGTAGGGTTAATACCTTGCTCTACTAATAATGCATCCCTAATATCTCTTAACCTATCAATTGAGTCAATTTTCATAATTGTACTATAAAACATTGTTGTCCTCCGATTTATTATTAACTATATTACATTTTTATTTAGAATAATTTATAAATTTTATCATATCAAAAATAAGTTTATGAAATACAACATCAAAACAATCTATGTTGCCGGAGGATGTTTTTGGGAAATCGAAGCATATATTTCAAGATTAAAAGGAGTCATACAAACAGAAGTGGGATATGCAAATGGCATAACCCATGACCCCACATATGAACAGGTAGCTTCAGATAAAACAAAACATGCTGAATGCGTAAAAGTAAACTACAATACTTTTGAAACAAGCTTGGAGGAAATCATTAAAGAATTTTTAAAAATAATACAACCGAGTGAAACACCACATCACAGATTAGGAATCTACTGGCATGACCCCAAAGATGCAAAAAGCATCTTAAGACTGGTAAATAAAAATCCATCTATTGAAGCCCATGAACTGAAGGGATTTTACCTGGCTGAAAATAAATATCAGAAATACCTGGAAAAACATCCTGAAATAAACTCAAACATTAAAATAAAAATGAATCAAAGTGATAATTTAACTCTGCTTTCATATCAGGTAACAAAACTGGCTATGAATGAAGAAGCATTCAGCGGAAAATATGCTGATTTTGATGAAGATGGAACATATGTAGACATTACAAACAATGAAGAGCTTTTTTCATCAAAAGATAAAATAAAAAACGATTCAGGATATGCGTGCTTTACAAAACCCATCAACCCTGATGCAATTACAAGTTTACGTGATTTCTCATACGGAATGGTCAGATTGGAAATCAGAGCTCAAAAAAGCGGAATACATTTAGGTTATAAAAAAAGAGATTACTATGAAATAAATTCTGCTGCACTTAAATTTGTTTATAAATAGCTACTCCTTTTTTAATAGCTTTTAAACCCTTTTCAAGTAACTGTCTTGGACAGGCAATATTTAATCTTAAAAATTCATCACTGTTTTTACCAAAATCAACACCTGCAGATAATAAAACCCCTGTTTTTTCATTTAAAAACTTGATGAATTCCTCTGAAGATATATCCAAATCAGAACAGTCAAGCCATAATAAATAAGTAGCATCTGCATCGGTTAACTTAATTTCAGGAATTTCCTTTTTTATAAAATCAGCTGCAAATTTCTTGTTGTCATATAAATACTGCCTCAGTTCATCAAGCCATGGTCTGCCATTATTATATGCTGTTATTGCGGCATTTATAGCAAAAATATTGGCTCTGCTGACCCATTCAACATCAAGAGCGTTGAAAACATCTTCCTTCAATTTATCTCCCACAATATAAACCGCAGCAGTATTTAATCCCGCTATATTAAATGATTTGGTAGGAGAAATTGTTGTAATGGAATCATGGTTGCTTATACCTGCAAATGGAATGTATTTTTTATCGGGATCAGTTAAATCACAATGAATCTCGTCAGATATTATAGTTACATCATATTTGGCACATAAATCAGCTATTTTTTTCAGCTCTGTTCTGGACCATATTTTACCAATGGGATTATGGGGATTGCACAGCATCATCAAAGTTACATCTGCTTCAGCTAATTTTTCTTCCAAATCCTCAAAATCAATTTCATACTTTCCATTTATGTACATCAGCTGATTTTCCACAACTTCCCTGTTATTGTCTTCAATTACATGGAAAAATACATGATAAACCGGTGTTTGGATTAATATTTTATCATTTTCATCAGTTAATTTACGGATAATGGTAGCTATTGCAGGCATTACTCCATTGGCAAATTTCAGATAATCTTTATCCATTTCCAATCCGTAATCTTTCCACCAGTCAGCATATGCATCATACCATTCATCAGGAATTACAGCATATCCGTAGAGACTTTCATCAGCTTTTTTTATAATTTCATCAGATATTTCCGGAGCAACCTTAAAATCCATGTCAGCTACCCACATAGGGAGTTCAGTGTCAAATAAATCCCATTTTAAGCAGTTAGTGTTTTTACGGTTAATAATGCTGTCAAAATCATATTTCATGTAAATCATTTTTAATTTCTTTTATAACTTTTGCCTGATGCCAACAGCCAACTAAATTGACTTTAAAAAGTTTGTCTAAATTATCAGCAGAATTATATTTTTATTGCATTATTCATTAGAGCTTCAATTTCAGAATAATCTATTTTCATTTAAATATTATATTGAATATTTATAAAAAAAAGTAGTTTAAAAAGAAGAGAATCAATCTTCTTTTTTAAAGAAATCATCTTGAATTTCATTAACTATTTCAGTAAACCTTTTGGTTACATCAGATTTAGGTTCAATTGTAACCATTACTCCACCTTTATTAGGTGAGCTGGATACTTTTTCAGTTAATGGCAAATCTCCAAGATAAGTAATTTCCATTTCATCAGCAAAATCTTTTCCGTCACCTTTACCGAAGATATGGAGTTTTTCATTACAATGAGGACATTCATAGTAAGCCATATTTTCAACTAAACCTATGTTTTCCACATTTAACATTTCAACCATTTTTACACATTTTAAAACATCTTCCTGAGACACTACATTAGGAGTAGTTACCATAACTACTGCATCAATATCTGGAATTGTTTGTAAAACTGTTAACGGTTCATCACCGGTGCCAGGCGGGTTATCAATAATAAGAACATCAAGAGGACCCCATGCTACATCAGCTATTAACTGTTTGATACTGCCTGTTTTTTGTGGGCCTCTCCAAATAATAGGTGTGTCAATACTATCTAACATAAATGCCATTGACATTACTTTAAGACCGCTTGGTGCTTCAACAGGCATCATATGACGTTCTTCGTTAATCATGATGTCCTGATCTTCCACACCTAACATTTTTGGTATGTTCGGACCGTGAATATCTGCATCCAATATTCCTGTAGTAAATCCTTCTTTTTGGAAAGCTTCTGCAATATTTGCAGCTACTGTTGATTTTCCAACTCCTCCTTTACCACTCATAACAGCAATTTTATATTTGATTTGTCCTAAGTTTCTTGAGAGGTTGAGTTGTTGTTCAATCATTTGTTTTTGTTGTTCAGGAGTCATTTCTCCTCCATGACCATGATGTCCATGTTCTGGCATAATATCACTCTCTAAAATTTATTTTTATCAATATAATATATTATAGTAACTAAAAGTATTTAAAAGTTTACAAATAAATGTTAGTTAAATTTCTTACTGACTTCTTCTACAGCAAGTACTAATGGATCGGTAACCATAGATACTGGAGGTGCATAAGCAAATTCAACATTACTTAATTCAAAGCAGCTTAAACCTTGGGTAATAGCTAAAGTCATTGTATCAATCCTTTCAGCTACCCTTTCCTCAGCAATTATTTGACAACCAATAATTCTACCATTACAGTCACAGATAATCTTAATATCCATAGGTTTGGCATTAGGATAATAACGGGCTCTTGTAAGTGCTTCCACCTTTTCAACAATAGGTTTGATATTGTTCTGTTGAGCAAAACTGGAAGTCAAACCAACAGCACCAAACTCTAATTTACCTACTTTAGAAACCATAGCATTCAATACTGGATTGAAATTAGATTTTTTACCAGTTATTGTACGTGCTAATGTTTTAGATTCACGAACCGCAGTAGTACCTAAATGACTGATAGTATTGGCCTGAAGAATTAAATCCTGAGATTCAACACAGTCCCCAAGAGCATAAACATCTTCAACAGAAGTTTCCATTTTTTCATTAACTAAAATAGCCCATCTTCCGATATCACAGCCGGCCATTTTAGCTAATTTTAATTCAGGCCTTACACCAGTGGCTAAAATAACCATATCTGCATCAATACAACTTCCGTCACCGAAATATGCTTTTTTAACTTTTCCGTCTTCCCCTTCAAGTTTGGTAATAGGTTCACCAAGCATTACATGAATATTTTCCATTTTCAAATATCTGGTTAAAATAGCTGCCATATCACTATCAAGAGATCTTGGAACAATTTGAGGCATCATTTCGCTTAAAGTTACATTTAAACCTAATTCTTTAAGAGCATAAACAATTTCAATACCAATCAATCCTGCACCTGTTACAACAGCACTTTTGGAAGTTTTAGCCCATTCCTGAACTTTTCTACCGTCATCAATGTTCCTTATCTGGAAAACACCTTCTAAATCCACTCCATCCATAGGAGGTACAAATGGGTTTCCTCCAGTAGCTAAAACTAATTTATCATAATCAATGGTTTTTTCACCATCCTCATTTTCATAAGTGACAGTTTTTTTGCTGCTGTCTACTGCAGTTACTTCAGATTTTATTAAAACATTAATATTGACTTCTTTATAATCATCTGGTGTTTTCATAATAATATCATCAAAGGATGAAATTTTTCCAGACAGTACATAAGGAATAGCACATGGAGAATATGCTACATTTTCATCACGAGTTATAACAGTAATTTCCGCATCTTTATCTAAACGCCTAATATTTGAGGCAGTAGACATTCCACCTGCTCCCCCACCGACAATAACAACTTTCATTGTAAAACAACCTTTTTTTAAACAAATTAAACAAAATATTTATAAATATAACACTAATATTTATTAAAATATAAGTATAAAAAAGTAACTATTGAAAAAATTCAATTCAGCAGCTGAAAATATGAGAGAAATTGATTTCAATTTAAAAGAAAATCCTTTTATAAATTTCCAGTCATCAAGATATTCAATGACTGCCAAAATTAATGTGGAAAAGATGTGGAAATATTCAAAAGAAAATAACTGCTCATTTTTTGTATTGTCTTTAGGCTGTTTAATGAAAGCTGTAAACTCCATACCTCAACTTAAAAGAAGAATAGTCAATAATAAAGTAATTGAACATGATTATTTGGATGGTGTATGTCCAATAATGGATGAAAACAATGAAATCTATAAAGAAATGAGAGTAAAACCACCAGAAATATTTAATGACTTTGAAAAGTGGCATGATTATGTTAAAAAAACATCCAAAGATGTATTATCCGGAAAAACAGAAGAATTCAATGTTAAAATGGAAAAAAGAGATTATGAAAATATAGCTAATTATTCCTGCATCCCATGGGTTGATTTTGAATCAATAACAAGTGGAATATTAACCGGAAATCAGATACAGCCATTAATAACCTGGGGAAAAGTAAATGAAAACTATGAAATGAGCGTGGCTATTACAGTAAGCCATATTTTTGTTAATGGCAGAGAATTAGGATTGTTTTATAAAAAAGTTCAGGAAAATTTTAATCAGCCAATCTAGAGCTAATCTATTTCAAAAAAAATAAAGGTAAGGATTTTATTCAAAATCAATACCAGTTATTCTGAATCCTCCATAATGAGATTTGAATTTGATGTTCATACCAATAAGCAATGGAGTAATGGACTCAATTAAATGAGCTTTATTTAATGGGCCAATATCAATAGCTTTTAAACCAGGTATTTTTTCAATAATATCACTAGCTATCTCCTTAGCTTTCCCATCATCACCACAAATCAAACAGTCACATTCAATCGGGTTTGGAATATTTGCCAAATGGGAGTTACTAATATTATTAAATGCTGCAACAACTTTAACATCAGCATCTTTCAAGATGTTTGCTGCTCTTTCTGCTGCTGAACCAGGATTTATATGTAAAACATTACTTACAGGTCCGCCAATAGCTGTTTCCAATGGCACAGTTGCATCTAAAAGTACTTTACCTTTTGTGTGTTCTTTAATTGTCTTTAAGGTTGCACTTTGAGCCTGTAGAGGTACAGTTAAAATCAATACATCAGCTGCAGCTGCTGCATCTTCATTAGCCATACCAACTAATTCTTTAGGATTATATTCCTTAATTTCCTCATTAGCTTCCTCAACAACAGTTAAAGCTTTTTCTTCTTTACGAGATCCAACAATTACATCTTCACCTGCAATAGCTAAACGTTTTGCGATTCCAAGACCTTGAGGTCCGGTTCCTCCAATTATACCAATTTTCATTTTTTTATCCTCCAAAGGTAGTTATTTTTTGTCATAAAGTAATCCGCCGACAAAAATCATATATTCAGGCAATTTCCCATCTTTCGCATAGATGATTTTATAACCAAAAGTATCTTCAACTGTTTTGTCAACATCCCCACCAAGTGATTCAATAGAATACCTTAACTTAAACGGCATCTTACATGGCATGCCGATTGTTTTGGTACACCTCATACATAAATTACAGTTCCCCATAAATAAACCTAAAGAATCCTCGTTTTCCAATGCATATATTTCATTCATTAATTTAACTTTCATTCGCTCGAGTCTTTTTATAATAAAATCCAATTCATTAGGAGCATATGTTTGATTTAACTCTTCTTGTGAAAAATCAAATTTAAAAGCAATTATTTTAAGTTTGTTAAACGAATTCCAGATTTCATTAGGATCAAAATCAAAAGGAGGGCAACCCCAATTATTGCCGTATTGATCACATTCTTTACAGATTTCCAAAAATTTTTCAATGTCAACATATTTGTCGTAATATTCTGACACATCAACATCTGCAGTGAGTTTACTTATGCTAACCATAATACTATTTAAATAAAACAATATAATAAAAGTTTCTAAAAAAAGAAAAAGATAAGAGATTAGTTAAAATCTCTTAAGCAATGGTTATAGTTCTTCCAACTTGATACCCATTCCAGATAGAAGTAATAATATATTTGCCTGGATTTAATCTAATTGGGAAGTTAGCAACACCGTCATCATCAGTTGTTCTGTTGTACAATATTCCATTAACATTGAAAAATACAGTTTGATTAGCTAATGGTTTTCCCTGACCGTCTAAAGTTTTTGCAGTAAAGTTGCTGCCGTCAAGGTATTTCATATCCAAATCTTCAGTAATTAAAGTTGGCAATACTGTAACATTGTTTCCAACTGCATATTTGCCATACATAGTTGTAATTATGTATTTCCCAGGATATAAGTTAATATTTAAGGTAGCAGTACCATTAATAACTGCTCTGGTATAAAATACACCATTAATGTTGAATGTTACATTTGTACCATCAGCAGGAGTTCCGTCACCGTTTAATACTTTAACAACAAATTGTGATCCATTTTTGTAGTATTTTACCAGGTCTTCAGTTAATACAGTCGGCAATACAGTAACATTAAATCCTAATTCTTCACCAGTTGCAGGATTGAATGCAGTTAAAACATATTTGCCCGGATTTAACCAAATACGCAATGTAGCAACACCATCAGCAATATTTACATTGTAAAATACACCGTTAATATTGAATCTTACAACAGTATTGTCTTTTAATGCTGTGCCATCACTATCAATGAATTTTGCAACAAAATGAGTATCATTACGGTAGAATTTGACAATATCATTAGCCAGTATGGTAGGAGTTACAAGTATGCTGGATTCAACAGTAATATTGTCATAAGTAGCAGTTATTTTATAGAATCCTGATACTAAGCCAATACCCATAGATGCAACACCGGTTCCATCAGTAGTTTTTGTGTAATTTTTACCATTAATAGCAAATGTAATATTGGCATTAGCTATAGGATTATGATTTGCATCAGTTAAAATAGCGGAAAGTTTATCAGCACTGCCGTAAATTTTAACAAGTTCAGGAACAGTAAGTAAAAATTCAGGACCGTTGTTTTCTACAATAGTTTTATTATTGGATTGAACAGTTTTATCTCCTAAACCAGTATTGGAAACTAAATAATTGTAGGTTACAGACCCTGAACCAGTAGTATTAACTGTGTTTTCACCAGTAGTTTTAACTGTACAGTTGGTTACACTTGCATTACCGTAAGCAATTTTAATACCTGTAGTTTCAGCAATTATGGAATCACCACAGTTACTTGCATTACCTATATTATTACCACTGGTAACAATATCATTTTTATTTAAGATTACATTAGCTGCACTAGATGCAACACCTGTTGTAAAGTTACCAACAAGAGTTATTTCATTGCCTGTTAAAGTTTCATTATTTCCACTTACATAAATACCGTAAATATAAGTAGAGTTACCTGCAACATTATTTCCTTCATAAATAATGTTATTGGCTTTGCTACCCCAGTTACTTGAGTAGATACCATATGCAACAACTGGAGATTCAACAAATACTTCATTGTCTTTTATAATACCATTGGAATTATCATATATTTGAATACCATCAGCATAATTGTTGTCAGAATCAGAGTAGAAAGCATTTGATGCTATTGTAAAGTTTTTGCCGTCAATAGTGATACCATAAACATAGGTATGGCCTTTTATACTTATATTGTTGTTTTCTACAACAGCATTATCTCCTCCTCCAATATATAAAGCATGAATAGTATCATAAGCTCCGCTGGCATTGTTATATTCAATAGCAATATTATTTGAAGCTATATTTAAATTAGCTGATCCTTCAGTATAAATACCTGCAGACATTACTGTAGCAGTCCAGGTAGGAGGCATATATTTTACAGGAACTGATGGAATTTCAGCAAAAATATAATTGTTTAAAATATTTACATTATCTGAATCAATTACTTTAATAATATTATTGATGCCATTGCCGTCAGTTTTACCAGAATAAACAATAGTATTATTGTCAATGGTTAAATTAGCTGCATTTTCAGCATTAATTACAAAACTGTCTTTATCAAAAGCACTGTCAACTGAAATCATGTTAGTATTTATGCTGGCATTAGCTCCCCTTACATCAATTGCTGATTCAATACCTCCAGCATTAGTTAAAACAATGGCAAAATTAGAAACAGAAATATTATTTCCTTTAATTACAAGACCCATATCTTTTAAAATAGCTTTTTCACCAATCAAATTGATTTTTTTATCAATAGTAAGAGCAGTTAAGTTAAGCCCACTGAAATTACCTGTAAAAATCAAATCAGAAAATGGGATGTCGCTTTTTAAAACACCGTCTTTATCAAAGTAATTGAAAAATGTATAATTTGTAACAGTGTTTCCGATTACAGTAAAAACAATATTGATAGTTTTATCTGCATATTTTTTATCACCAAAGTAAACTACAGCTGCATTGGTATTGCCGACAGCTAAATCTGGTATATTAATAGTGGTTTTACCGTTTATAAGTTTTCCATTATAAGTTTTATTGCCAATAGTTATATTTACATCACCGGTTGCATCTCCAGGTAAAGTTATAACTGCAGAAACATCATTTCCATAAAATACATGATGAGGTACATCTACAGTCATGACATATTCAGAAATTTTATTTACATTAAATACAACTGGTGTGGAATTAATTCCGTCATAACTTGCAATTACGCTATGTTTACCAGTTTCTAAGTTTGTAAAAATTACACTTGCACTGCCGTTAGTAATAACTCCTGTCTGAACGATATTCTCATCCAAACTGAATTTAATATTACCTGCAGTAGTATTTGGAATTATTTTAGCTTCAACTGTTGCATCTTCGCCATAATATATATCTTTAGCTGTAACATCTATAGATATATCATTTGCTTCACCTGCAACTGTTCCATCATCATATGATGCAGATACATCAACATCATCAGTAGCAGAAACTGCTGAAAGTGAAAGAGCCACTACAGCAACAAGAAGAAAGACAAATATCTTTTTATCCATAGTTAATCTCTCCATTTATATACAAAATATTCTTTAGCACTCATAAATTACAAATTATACAATAATAATTTACAATTCATCCAACTGTTATGAATGCTTGTAATTTATATTTGTGCTGATATAATATAATCCTTTTGAAGAAAAAACAAATAATATCAGTTATAATTTAATATAACAACATAATTAAAGTTAAAAAGAAAAAAAGTAAAAGAAGATTTAAAATCCTCTTTTTTTAAGCAATTGTAATGTTGTTTCCTATTTGGTATTCGTTCCAGATGGAGGTTATGATGTATTTGCCTGGGTTTAAGCGTATATTCAGGCTGGCCATACCGTTTTCATCTGTTGTTCTGTGGTAGAATACTCCGTTTACATTAAATGATATTTTCTGAT
>OJMO01000018.1_pt1 | contig 136021 bp, 152 predicted proteins | sample 1597241 | NCBI WGS metagenome assembly OJMO01 (sample SAMEA2452129, study PRJEB22498) | human gut metagenome | biome: human feces; feature: human gut; material: feces | place: Australia | collected 2012 | reverse complement strand
GGAGGATGGTATTATGTAAGTGGACTTAGTTATCCATATTACTTGAATAGTGGAAGTAGTTATTGGACTATGAGCCCCGCCGGCTTCGTTAATATGTATAATACTGCTAATGCTGATGTTTGGTATGCTAATAGTGATGGTACTAATATCTACGATTATGTCGGCACTACTCATGGCGTCCGCCCAGTTTTGAACCTAAGTGCTGATACGCTGGTATCAGGAAGCGGAACAAGTGCTAATCCTTATGTTGTAAAATAAAAATCAAAATAAAAAACTGAAAATAATCAGTTTTTTTCTTTAATGTGATATAATTAATTAGGAGGTTTTTATGAAAATAGGTATTTTTGACTCAGGAATAGGTGGATTAACAGTTTTAGCAGAATTAATAAAAAAATACCCAAATAATAAATATTATTATTTTGGAGATAATATAAACGCACCTTATGGAACAAAATCAAAAGAAGAATTATTAAAACTATCAAATAAAATAATTAACTTTTTAAACAAAAAAGATGTTGATTTAATTATAGTTGCGTGTGGAACTATAAGTTCTAATGTGTTTGATAAATTACCTAAAGACACTAAAATATATGATGTTATAAGTCCTACTATTGATTATATAAACAATTCTAATTATGAAACTATAGGACTAATAGGGACAAATATGACGATTAAGAGTAAAACATTTGAAAAAAGAATAAATAAAAAAATAATAGCTAGGTCATGTAATGATTTTGTACCATATATTGAAAATGAACAATCTCTAACAGATATAATACCAAAATATATGAATATTTTTAAAGATAAAGTCGATGTGTTAATACTAGGATGTACACATTATCCAATTATTGAAAAAGAATTGAATGATTATTTAGATAGTAAAATACCATTAATAAATATGGGTACAATTTTAGCTGATAGTTTAAAATTAGGTAACAAAGAAAAACAAATAAGATTATATTTTAGTAAAGTAAATCACACATTAATTTCAAATATAGATAAAATAATTAAAGAAAAGTATTATTTAGAAGAAGTAGTATTGGAGGATTAGTATGCCAGAATTACCAGAAGTAGAAACAGTAAAAGAAACACTAAAAAAACAAATTTTAAATAAAAAGATAATTGATGTACAAGTGTATTATAACAATATAATTGCTTACCCCAAAGTAGAAGAATTTATTAAACAATTAAAAGAACAAACAATAATCGATATTAAAAGAAGAGGAAAATGGTTAATGTTTGAATTAAATGATTATTATTTATTAAGTCATCTTAGAATGGAAGGAAAGTTTTATATAAAAACAAATGAACCTTTATCTAAACACCAACATGTTGTTTTTAAATTTGAAGATGAAGAATTAAGATATCAAGATACAAGAAAATTTGGAAAAATGTATTTATATAAAAAAGATGAAGTTTATAATAATAAACCATTAAATGAATTGGGATATGAACCATTTGATGATAATTTAAATGTTAAATATTTAAAAGAAAAATACAAAAATAAGAAAATACCAATTAAAACAGTTATTTTAGATCAACAAATAATTACAGGATTAGGTAATATATATGCTGATGAGGTACTTTTTTTAAGTAAAATTAATCCTTTGACTAAAGCATGTGAATTAAATGAAAAAGAACTACAAGCAATTATAGATAATTCAAAAATTGTATTAGAAAAAGCTATTGAATTAGGTGGTACTACTATAAAAAGTTATGAATCAAGTGAAGGAGTTCATGGAAGATTTCAAAATGAATTACTAGTGCATACAAAAAAGAATTGTCCAAATTGTAATTCTGATATTTTAAAAATAAGAGTAGGTGGAAGAGGAACTTATTATTGTCCTTGCTGTCAAAAAAAACACAATTAATGTGTTTTTTTAATTTCCATTATTACAGGCATAATAATTGGTTTTCTTCCAGTTTTAGTAAATATATAATCTGATAGTTCATTAATAACTAATGGTTTGATATCATTGTTTTTACTATTTATTATAACTTTTTCAACATAATTTTCAAGTTCATGTAGTAATTCTTGATTATCATTGACAACTACAAAACCACGAGTAGCAATGCTTGGTTTTGTTATTAATTTATTATTTTTAGTATTAATAATTACAATAACAATACCATCATTAGACATTATTTTTCTTTCTTTCATAATTAGATTATCAACATCACCAATTTTATTACCATCGACATATATATCACCAGCAGGAACAGTACCTTGTTTTTTAACAATACCTTTTTTAATAGTTAAAACTTCGCCATTACCTAAAACGAATGTGTTTTCCTTAGGTACGCCACATAAAGTAGCGAGGTCAGCATGTTTTTTAAGCATACGATATTCACCGTGAAATGGCATGAAATATTTTGGTTTAATTAGTCGCAACATTAACTTTAATTCTTCTTGACTTCCATGACCAGATGTATGAATATCACTTAATAATGTATTGGTATATACTTTAACACCTTTTAAATATAATTTGTTGATTGTTCTTGATATACTAATAGCATTACCAGGAATAGCTGATGATGAAAATACAACTACATCATCTGCTTGTAATTTTATTTGTCTATGACTACCATTAGCAATTCTTGATAAAGCAGCAAGCGGTTCACCTTGAGAACCAGTACATAACAAGCATACTTTATTATTTGGAAGATGATTTGCTTCTTCAGGTGTTATAAAAATACCTTTATTTTTAATATAACCATCTCTAATAGATATTTCAATATTAGTATCCATGCTACGTCCAAATACAGCGATTTTTCTACCATTTCTTTGGCAAGTATCAACTATATGTTTTAATCTGTATATATTAGAAGCAAATGTTGCAATTATAATACGTCCACTATGAGTTCTAAAAATACCAGCTAACGCTTCATCAACTTTTGACTCACTAGCTGAAAAACCACTATTTAAAGCATTAGTACTATCACTTAAAAGTAGAGTAACACCTTTTTTTCCAACTTCGGCCATTTTATGTAAATTAGCCATTGGACCAATTGGTGTTAAGTCAAATTTAAAATCACCCGTTGTTACAATAGTACCATCTGGAGTATGAACTACAATACCATGTGAATCTGGTACTGAGTGTGTTGTCATAAAAAATTCAACACTAATATTTTTAAATTTAATATGATTTTTTTCAGTATAAACAAATAAATTTTTATATTGAATATTTCTTTCTTCTAATTTTTTTCTAATTAGACCCACTGCTTGGTTTGGAGCATATACACGAGGAATGTTTACCATATTTAAAAGAAAAGGTATCGCTCCTATATGATCCTCATGACCATGGGTTATAAATAGAGCTTTAATATATTTTTCATTTTTCTTTAAAAATGTGAAATCTGGAATTATATAATCAACACCCTTAATCTCTTGTGGAAAAGTAATACCTGCATCAGTAATAATGATTTCTTTGTCATACATAATGCAATACATATTTTTTCCAACTTCACCCAAACCACCTAAAGCAAATACTTTAGTAAATTTATTTTCCATGAATCCTCCTTTCTTAAAAGTTTTGCGACTAATTAATTATACATTGTTTTTGTAAATTTGTAAAGTAAAAACACCACTAAGGTGTTTTAGTAAGTTTTTCCTTTAAGTTCTTTTATTGTTTTTTCCATTAAACAACTTATTATAGTATTATTACTTTCTTCTAATAAATTGGAAAGTTGATTTAGTCCTTCATCACTAAGTAAAGTAACTCTTGCTTTAATTTGACACATATAATATGGTTTTACTTCTTCAAATGTATCTTCTTTTATATTTATATTAAGTAAACTAGTTAAAAGGTTTAAACAATTAGAATCAATTGCTTCATTTATAGTATTATCATCAAGACCTAATAATCTACCACATGTTTGACATGTTGTATAAGCAGTATTTGGTAGTTCAAAATTTGCGTCAAACAATAAATTTTCACAATCATCTATACTAGCAGCAGCAATTCTAAATTTTTCATACATAAAACTAATCGCTAAATCCTTTGAACCTATATAAGGTAAGTATTCGTTTAAATAAACTAAAGCATTCATAGTAATATCATTATCAATGCAATTATTAAGTTTACCTACTTTAAAAAGAACTGATTTAATATAAGGTAAATTGCCGTTTTCTTCTGCAATTGTTAACATTTCATCTTCCATTTGCTTTATTTGAACTTTTGTAAGTTTACTTTTAATTCTTGCCATTACAATATCATCACATTTTATTTCATCTAATTCTTCGGTACTGATTGCTTCAAGATTTTCGTAAAATTTCCTTTCTTCTTCTAATTTTTCTTTAAGTTCAGCTTTTGATAAATGCCATTCTTGACTATTTTTTCTTCCTTGACATTCTAAGTAACCTAATTTTTGATATAATTCAGTAATATCTTTTGTTAGTTTTAATAATTTTTTAAACATAAGTCACCTCATGGTTTCTTATTATAACACAAAAAAAATAATTGTAAAGTAAGATTAAAAATAGTATAATAAATATAGGTGATTAATCATGCAAATATTTAAAAAATTTAAAAATTTATTTAGCAACAAAGAAGAGTTAGAAGATTATAAAACAGGTTTAGAAAAAACAAGCAAAGAATTTAAATCAAAATTATCAATTTTAAATGGTAAATATAAAAAAGTAAGTGATGAATACTTTGACGAACTAGAAGAAATTTTCATAACAGCCGATATCGGTGTTGAGACAGTTATGGATTTAATCGATAAATTAAAAAGAAGAGTAAAAAAAGAAAATATAGTTGATAGCAAAGATTTAATGGATATTATAATTGATGAAATGTTTGTTATTTATGTTAATAATGATATCATTGTAAATAAGATAAATTATAGTAAGGAAGGACCAACTGTAATACTATTTGTTGGTGTTAATGGAGTAGGTAAAACTACTACAATCGGTAAAATTGCTTATAAATTAAAAAAAGAAGGAAAAAAAGTATTATTAGTAGCTGGAGATACATTTAGAGCAGGAGCAGTAGAACAAATAAAAGAATGGGGTATTAAAACGAATTGTGAAGTTTGTTATAAAGATACAAAAGATGCTGCTAGTGTTATATATGATGGATTAGAAAAAGCTAAAAATGAAAATTATGATGTTGTTTTAATCGATACAGCTGGAAGACTTCAAAATAAAGTTAATTTAATGAATGAATTAGAAAAGATTAATAAAGTAATTGGAAAAATTATTCCAAACGCCCCTCATGAAGTTTTGTTAGTAATCGACGCTACTAGTGGTCAAAATGGTATAAGTCAAGCCAAAAGTTTTAAAGAAATCACAAATATAACAGGAATTGTATTAACAAAACTAGATGGAACTGCTAAAGGTGGTATTGTACTTGCAATTAAAGAAAAAGTCGGCATTCCAGTTAAGTTTATCGGTTTAGGAGAAAAAGAAGAAGATTTAAAAGTATTTGATATTGAAAAATATATCTATGGATTATTTGGAGGTAATGATGAAAACTAGAAAAGTAATCGATTTAAAAGAAACTTATCAAATAACACTATTATTTCAAATAGCTTTAATTGTTTTTATAATAAGTTTCGGTATTTTATCTATTTTTAATAAAGACTTATTTATAATATGTGAAGTTTTAATTAGTGTCATGATGTTTGTACTAGCATTTAATAATCAAAAAGTATATAAAAGAAAATATATGACATATGTTTATATGTTGTTTGGAATACTACTATTAGTTAGCTTATTTATATAGTATGGAAGATATAATACTATACACAAATCTTTTTGATTGTTATTATAATCTTTTAACTTTAAAGCAACAAGAATATTTTAAAGCATATTATTTTGACAATCTAACCTTACAAGAAATCGCTTTAAATGATAATGTAAGTAGAAATGCTGTTTTTAAGTCATTAAAAGATACTATTGACAAACTATTAATGTATGAAGAAAAGTTAAAAATTTACAATAAAAAAAAATTAATATTAAATTTAGTTAAAGACGAAAAATTAAAAGAAGAAATTATAAATATTTTAGATTAATTTCTTTTTTTTATTTCTAAAATATGTTATTATATTGAAAGGGAGGGAAAAACATGGATGTACTACCACTAGATAGTTTTATAGTAATCAATCATACATTTTTAAACGATCAGAATAGAGAAGTGTTATCCCTTTTATATCAACCAATAATGGGAAGCATTGCTTTTAATTTATATGTTACTTTATGGGGATTTATTGGTAATGAAAATATTAATCATTATGATATAGTAAATACTATGCAATTAAAATTAGAAGATATATGTAAAGCAAGAGAAAAATTAGAAGCCTTAGGTTTACTTAAAACATATGTAAAAAAAGGTGATTTAAATGAATATATATATGAATTATACTCACCACTTACTGCTTATGAGTTTATAAATAATCCAATTTTAGATACATCTTTATTTAACAATGTAGGTAAAAAAGCATATGAAAACATTGTTAATAAATTTAGTATTCCAAATATCAATTTAAGTGAATATAAAGATATAAGTAAAACATTTAGAGATGTATTTAGTTTTACACAAACTAAAAGAATTAATAATAAAAATATTGTCAAAGTAAAACATTTAGGATTAGATTTTGAGCCAACAATCGACTTAAGAGAAGTATTAGGAAATATTCCAAGTGAGTTGATTGATTATAAAAGCATTGATAGCAACACAAGAATGTTAATTTATCAATTAGCTTTAGTTTATGGTTATGATAACAAAACGATGACTACGATTATTGAAGATTCCCTAGGTTGTAATAAAAAAATTGAAACTGATGTATTAAAAACAAATTGTAGAAATTACTATAAGTTTGAAAATAAAAATCATGTTCCAGCGATTGTTGATAGAGAACAACCTTATGCTTGGCGTAGTAATACTAATGGAGGAAGTAAATTAGATTTATATATAAAAGAATTAGAAGAAGCAAGTCCAAAAGAATTTTTAACGAGCAAAAATGGTGGTTGTGAACCAACTAGAGCTGATTTAAAATTAATCGAATATTTGTTAATCGATTTAAATCTAAAACCAGGAGTTGTAAATGTTTTAATAGATTATGTTTTAAGAATAAATAATAATAAATTAAATAAAGCATATGTTGAAAAAATAGCCTCACAATGGATAAGATGTAATATAAATACGGTAGCCGATGCTATTAATATTGCCAAAGGTGAAAATAAGAAAAAAATAAAACAACAATCTAAAAAATTACCCGATTGGTTAGATAAAGAAATAAAATCAGATTTGATGAGTGAAGAAGAATTGAGAGCTTTTGAAAAAGAATTAGGAGTAGGTATTAATGATTAAAGCAAGCGAACTTACTAATGGATATAATAAAAAAACGGAACTTTCTTACGAATATGAAAAAAGTTTAGAAAATGAACAATTTAAAAATTTCGTTAATAAATTTAATCTACCTAAAGAAGAGATGATGAAGCATACATCTAATTTAGAAGAAAGTACTATAGAATATAATAATTGTTTAAATTGTAGCGGATTAATGGAATGTTTGAATAAAATAAGAGGTTATACATACTTACCTAAAGTAGTTAATAATACATTAGTTTTTAGATATAAAGCATGTCATTATACAAATAATAAAAATAAAGAAAATAATCATTTAAAATATGTTAAATATTATAACACTCCAGTAGGTGCTAGTAATGCATCTTGGAGTAATATAGATGGAAAATATCTTAAAAGAAAAGATACAATTAGATGGTTAAATGATTTTAAAAATAACTATCCAAATGTTTCAAAAGGATTATATTTATATGGTAATTTTGGATGTGGTAAATCATATTTAATAACTGCCATGTTAAATGAGTTAGCAAAAAAACAAGTAAGAAGTACAATCGTTTTCTTTTCTGAATTTTTACAAGAATTAAAAAGTTCATTTGATAGCGATTTTTCTGATAAATTACTAAATGTCAAAAAAACACCAATTTTATTAATCGATGATATTGGCGCTGAAGCAATCAGTGCATGGTCAAGAGATGAAATATTATGTCCTATTTTACAGTATAGAATGGATGAAAAACTACCAACATTTTTAACTTCTAATTTAAGTATTGATGATTTAGAACAGCACTTAAGTTTTAATGGAAAAGAAGTTGTGAAAGCAAAAAGAATAATTGAGAGGGTTAAACAATTATGTGATGTTATCGAAATGAATAGCGATAACATGCGTAAATAGTGTGTTCTTAAAGTTAGTAGGTGAATTATATGAAGTTTAATTTTAGTATTAATAAAATGAGAGAATTGGTTTTAAAATATCCTTTTCTAAAACCATTTGATAAAGAAGTTTCAAGGCAACTTTTAGAAGAAATTGAAAGAGAAATTGAAAAATTAAATAAAGCAATAAATGAATATAAAAAGAATAAAAATAATTATTATAAAGAAGAACAAAAGTTGAGATTAAAACCAGATGTAAAAGAAGCAGTTTTGTTTTGTAATTTTCAAAAGCAAATTTTACAAGAATATTTAAGCCACGCTAAAAAGATAAATTCTTTTAATGAGAGAAAAGCAGTAGATAAAGATGAAAAAAAAGAAGTGACTTTATCTTCTGATTTATTGGAAAAAGCTAAAACTACGGAAATTGAAACATTTAAAATATCAGAATTAACATCACTATATTTATATTTATTAAATACTTTAGTTGACCTAGATTTATTAAAGCAAGTTGCTATTAGATTAATGGTTATTTATAGTAGTTCTGATAGTAAATTAAAAGAAGAAATCGAACCGTTGTTGAACAGTTTAAAACACCAAACAATCATTAAAAGAAGAGAATTAAAAAAACAAAACAAAAAAGCTTTAGTTAATAAATTAAAAGAAATTTATTCTATATTAGATTTTAAATATGAAGAAATTACTTTTTACGATAATAGAATGGATATAATTAAATACTTTTTAAACACTTTAAATAATTATGATAAAATCAAAAGATTAATCGAATTAATGCCAGATATCTTAAATATCTCTATAAATAATCAAAACATTATTTTTGTAATATTAGATTATTATTTTGAAAGTTGCTTAATTGAACTTAAAAATCAAACTTCTACATATATTCCTAAAGAATATTATGAAAAAATATTTAATTTATTTGTCAATCATCCTTATTTTAATAAAGAATATGAAGCTTTAATTCAAATTAAAATCGAAGAATTTGTTGAAACAATTAAGCACTATAAAAAATATCCAGAAATTTTAAAAAGTATTTATAATTTAGGTAAACAAGAAGAAAACAACATTGAAGACTTTATAAATCCTGATTATTCTTCATTTGGATATTTATATAGAAGACAAATGGATTTAAATGAAAGAGTTGAAGATTCTCCTACTTTTGCTATAACTAGTCTAGATAATTCTTATATTAATAAATGTTATTCAGCAAATATTAATGAAAAAGGAAGAGTGGTAATTAAAGTTCATACTATTGATATAAGTGCTTATGTAAAATATGATGAATTAGAATCTTATTTTAGAAATAAGATGTTTACAGGCGAAAATCCGATTTTTCCAATGGATATTATAACAAATTATTTATCATTTGAACCAATGATTAAAAGACCTGCTATAACATATGAAATAGAACTATCAAATAATGGTAGAATAGCAAGTTTTGATATATATAGAAGTATTGTTAGTTTAGATAAAATATATTCATATGATAACTTTATATTACCAAATAAAGAAGTAACATTTAGTTATTATACATTGTTAAATGATTTTGATTTAGATGATAAAGATTTTGGAAAAACATTAGAAAAAATGTATTTATCTAAAGTATCAAGAGCAGTTGGAACTTATTTTACTAAAAAAGGATTACCATGCATTTATCGTGTTCAAGCTCATCAAGATGAAGATTCATTTGTAAGAGATATGAATGTTCTAAACAGTTTGATGGGAAAATTAGATAGAAATACGGCTAAAGTAATTTATCAGATTATATGTGAAGATACTAATAAAGCTTATTACGCTAGTGAAAATATAGGTCATGATGGTTGTGGGCAAGCATATTTTTTAGATTTGTTTAGTCCTATTGACAGTTATATTACATTAACTTTACAAAAACTGATTGATGATTTTTATATCAACGAAAGAAAATATAAAAGTGAAGAATGGCAACAAGAAATTAAAAAAATTATTGTTCTAGCAAATCAACGAAGAGTTGAACATAGAACTAAGGAAAAACAAAAGAGCCTAATTTAGGATTTTTTGTTAAAATAATGAATGTATCAAAAGGAAGACTAAATATGGCGAATATAAGTAATACAGTAGTATGTGATGGAAATGATACACCATTTTCTTTCAAACTACAAAAATATAGTGATACTACAAACATATATAGTTTTGCTTATCGTATTATAATTAAAGCATTAGATTAATTCTAGTTTAAATCTAGAATTTTCTTTTACCATAAAATAAATGTTTGTAAAAAACATAACTAAATGGTATAATGTTAATGGGTGATTAAGAATGGATTTATCTAATATAACAGTTGAAAAAGAATTACAAATTGTTTTTATGGGAACACCTTATTTTGCTGTTCCTGTATTAGAAGGATTGATAGAAAATTATAAAGTAAGAGCAGTTGTCACACAACCTGATAGAGCAAAAGATAAACATGGTAATTTAATTGAAACACCAGTAAAAAAAGTAGCAAAAGAACACACAATTTTAGTTTTACAACCTAATAAAATAAAAGAAGAATATCAAGAAATAATAGATTTAAAACCTGATTTAATTATAACTTGTGCATATGGGCAAATCATTCCTAAAGAGTTACTTGATTGTCCTAGATTAGGATGTATTAATGTTCATGCTTCATTACTTCCTAAATTAAGAGGTGGAGCTCCTATTCAAAGAGCAATTATGAATGGTTATAAAGAAACTGGTATAACGATTATGTACATGAATGAGAGAATGGATGAAGGAGATATAATTAGCAAAAAGAGTATTGAAATACTCGATACTGATACATCCTCATCTTTGCATGATAAATTAATGCTCTTAGGAAGAGATTTATTATTAGAAACTTTACCTAGTATAATTAATGGAACTAATAGTAGAGAAAGACAAGAAGCAAGTGAAGCAACATATGCTTTCAATATTAAACCAGAGGATGAAAGAATTGATTTCAATAAAAATGCAAGACAAATTTATAATCAAATAAGAGGATTAAATTCATTTCCAGGTGCTTATTGCTTTTTTGAAGGCAAAAGATTAAAAGTATTTGAAAGTTCACTTTCAAATAACTATCCAATGGGACTTAATGGAGAAATTACAAGCGTTTATGATGATGGTTTTGGCGTTAAAGTGGGAAACGGAGAAATTATCTTTAAAGTCGTTCAATTAGAAGGTAAAAAGAAAATGAACGCCAAAGATTTTATGAATGGTTTTCAAACTCTTCTTGGAAGGATGTTAATGTAAAATGAAAGAAAAATTCAAAAAACTAAAAGAAATATGGGCGAATAAAAGATATAGAGCTATTATAATTTTAGCTTTATATGCTATATTTTTTGTGTTTTGTTTTATTTACATTAATTCTTTTAAAGAAGAAAAACCAATTAGTGATAACTATATAAAGTATTACTATGTTATAAATAATGAAATAACAGTTAAAGATTTTAAAATAACATATAATGGAAAAACATATTCGAAAAATGATTTTAAAGAATATAATTTTGCTCTAAAATTAGAAGATATTAATAACTTGATTAAAAATGGTACTTTAGAAAGTCAAAATTATATTTTAAATACATTAACTTACATTGTAAGTGTAGAAGAGTATAATAAACTATTGGAAAACAAATTAAATACAGATGAAAATATAAAAATAGTTGTTTATAAAAAAGATGATAAAACAACAAAAATAAATTGTGATTTTAGTTTAGTGTATGGTTATCCATATACGGTAGATTACATTATGGAGTAAGGAAGGAAGAAATAAAATGGATGTAGTAGTTATAATTTTAGTTTTAGGAGCATTAGCCGTATTAATATTCAAAAGATTTGGAAGTTTTGTATATTATGTAGCATTTGTAGATATATTTTTAAGATTAATTGATTTTTTAGGAAACAATATTCCACCAATTAATGGTTTTATAAATACATATTTTCCAAGTAGTGTTTCAGGAATTATTAGTATGTATTCAAGTGGTATATTTGAAATTGTATTATTATGGTTATTATTTGCTAATTATGTAGCATTTGAATGTTATATTGTAAAAACTTTTTTTAAGAAAAAATAGGTGATTTTATGTATTCATATATAAAAGGAATAGTTACTCTTATAGAAAGCAATTATATTGTACTAGATAACAATGGTATTGGTTATTTGATTTACACACCAAATCCATATAGTTTTAAAGAAAATGAAGAAACTTTAGTGTGGATTTATCAAAACATTCGTGAAGATGAAATGACTCTTTATGGTTTTAAAACAAAAGAAGAAAAAGACTTATTTTTAAAACTAATAGAAGTTAAAGGATTAGGTTGTAAAATGGCACTTCCAATGCTAGCAACTGGTTCAATAAGTGGAATAGTTGACGCTATTGAAAGAGAAAATATACTTTATTTAAAGAAATTTCCAAAAATTGGCGACAAAGTTGCCAAACAAATTATTTTAGATTTAAAAGGCAAATTAAATAACAACATTACTATTTCAAAAGATAGTAATGAAGAAGTAATTGAAGCCTTAAAAGGATTGGGTTATAAACAAGCTGATATTGTAAAAGTATTGCCAAAGGTAAATAGTAATGAAACATTAGAACAACAAATAAAAGAAGCATTGAAATTATTACTTAAAAGTTAGGAGGATTTTATGGATGATAGAGTTGTAACTGAGAACACTCTTCTTGAAGATTCATTTGAAAAAACGATTAGACCTGATAGTATTGAAGAATACATTGGTCAAAGTGAAATCAAAGAAAACTTAAAAGTTTTTATAAAAGCTGCAAAAATTCGTGAAGAACCATTAGATCATGTATTACTTTATGGTCCACCAGGATTAGGTAAAACAACACTAGCGTATATTATAGCAAATGAATTAGGAAGAAATATAAAAACAAGTAGTGGTCCAGCTATAGAAAAAACAGGAGATTTGGCTGCTATTTTATCAACACTAGAACCTGGTGATGTATTATTTATTGATGAAATTCATCGTATTCCAAGATATATTGAAGAAATTTTATATTCAGCTATGGAAGATTTTACTTTAGATATCGTTATAGGAAATGATGCAAGTAGTAGAAGCATTAAAATAGACCTCCCACCATTTACTTTAGTTGGAGCAACAACAAGAACTGGTGACTTAACAAGTCCACTAAGAGATAGATTTGGAATTATCTCAAAATTAAATTATTATACTGAGGATGAGCTAAAAGAGATAATTAAAAGAACAAGTAGAGTTTTAAATAGTCCAATCGAAGAAGATGCAGCTTTAGAATTAGCAAGAAGAAGCAGAGGAACACCAAGAATAGCAAATAGATTATTTAAACGAGTTAGAGATTTTGGATTGGTTATGAATAAACCAATAATTGATAGTGAAATAACAAGACTAGCTTTAGATAAATTAAAAGTAGATAGTAGTGGATTAGATGAAACTGATTACAATTTATTAAAAGCGATAATAGAAAAATTTAATGGTGGTCCAGTTGGAATCGATGCAATCGCATCTTCAATAGGTGAAGAAGCATCTACTATAGAAGATGTTTACGAACCTTATCTATTACAACACGGATTTTTAAAACGAACAGCGCGAGGTAGAGTAGTAACGCCAAAAGCCTATGACCACTTAAAAATAGAACATCAAGAAAAATTGGAGATAGAATAATGAAAACAAGTGAATTTGATTATGAATTACCTTTAGAGTTAATTGCCCAAACACCACTAGAAAAAAGGGATGAATCAAAACTTTTGGTACTAGATAAAAAAACTGGAAGCATTAAACATGAGGTATTTAAAAATATAATTAATTATTTAAATGAAGATGATATTTTAGTAGTAAATGATACTAAAGTAATTCCCGCAAGATTATATGGTGAAAAAGAAGAAACAAAAGCTTTAATAGAAGTATTATTACTAAAAGAAATATCTAATAATAAGTGGGAATGTTTAACTAAACCAGCTAAAAGAATTAAGGTAGGAACTGTTGTTAATTTTGGCGATTTACTTAAAATGAAATGCGTCGAAGTTAAAGAGGAAGGTATTAGAGTTTTTGAATTAAAATATGAAGGTATTTTATATGAAATTTTAGATAAATTAGGTACTATGCCACTACCTCCATATATTCATGAACAATTAGAATCTAAAAATCGATATCAAACAGTTTATGCTAAAAATAATGGAAGTGCGGCCGCTCCAACAGCAGGATTACATTTTACAGAAGAATTATTAGAAAAAATAAAAGAAAAAGGCGTTAAAATAGTTCCTATTACTTTACACGTTGGGCTTGGAACATTTAGGCCAGTTAATGTAGAAGATGTTAAATCTCATCATATGCATCAAGAGTTTTATCAAATGAGTAGTGATACTGCAAATGTGTTAAATAATGCTAAAGGAAGAATTATAAGTGTTGGAACAACATCAACAAGAACATTAGAAACGATTAAAAATTTATATGGTAAGTTTATCGAATGTAGTGGTTGGACAGATATATTTATATATCCAGGGTATGAATTTAAAGCAATTGATGCTTTAATAACAAATTTTCATCTTCCTAAATCAACTTTAATGATGTTAGTAAGTGCACTAGCAGGAAAAGAAAATATTATGAATGCTTACAAAATAGCAGTAGAAGAAAAGTATCGTTTCTTTTCGTTTGGAGATAGTATGTTTATAAAATAATAATAGATAGTAAACGCTATCTATTTTTTTCATATAATATTTTGGGTGATTTTATGAAAGTAGCAGTTTATGCTATATGTAAAAATGAAAGTAAATTTGTTGATAGATTTATGGATAGTGTTAGTGAAGCTGATGATGTTTTTATATTAGATACTGGTTCAACTGATGATACAATAGATAAATTAAAAAAGAGAGGCGCTTTTGTAAAACAAGAAATTATAGAACCATTTAGATTTGATATAGCAAGAAATAAATCATTAGAAATGGTACCTGATTATTATGATATATGTGTTTGTGTAGATTTAGATGAAGTAATATCTCCTGGATTTAGAGATGAATTAATTAAATTATTTAGTGACAAAACAACAAGAATAAGGTACATCTATAATTGGAAATTAATAGATAATAAACCAGTTGTTAGTTTTTACGCTGATAAAATACATAAAAGAAAAGGATATACTTGGAAACATCCTGTTCATGAAGTTTTAGTAGGTGAAGAAGAGGTTATAAAAACAACTGATAATATAATAATTAATCATTATCCGGATGAAACTAAATCAAGAAGTAATTATTTAGAATTGTTAGAATTGTCAATTAGGGAAGAACCAGAAGATGATAGAAATATGCATTATTTAGGTAGAGAGTATATGTATCATAAAAAATACAATGAAAGTATTGATACATTAATTAAACATTTAAACTTAAAAACATCTACTTGGAAGGATGAGAGATGTGCATCTATGCGATATATTGCAAGATGTTATCAAAACTTAAATAGATTTGAAGAGGCGAGAATGTGGTTAGAAAAAGCTATAAAAGAAGCACCTTACTTACGAGAACCATATGTAGAAATGATGTTTTTAAACTACAATTTAGAAGAATGGGAACTATTAATAAAATATAGTTATGATGCTTTAAAAATTAAAAAACACAACAAAACATACATTAATGAACCATTCTGTTATGACCATACAATTTATGATTTATTAAGTATAGCTTATTTTAATTTAAGTAATTATGCTAAAGCACTAGATTGCGTTAATAAAGCGATTGAAATAAGTCCTAATATAGAAAGATTAAAAGAAAATAAAAAAACAATTGAAGATAAAATAAATTTGTTATAAAATATATTTAGGTGATAAAGTGGCAAGTGCAGTAATACATTTATGTGTAGCAAATGAATATTTAAAAAAAACAAATAAAAAAAGTTTAGAGTTATTAATTGGAAGTATCGCTCCTGATATAGCAAAATATATTGGAGTTCATAAAATAGAAACTCATTTTCAAGAAAAAAATGATGACATACCAGATTTAAAATTGTTTTTAAATAAGTATTCTAATTATTTAAGCGACGATTTTGTTTTAGGTTATTATATTCATTTATATACTGATTATTTATGGTTCAAATTTTTTTTACCAAGGTATGTTGAAAATCCTTTAAAAAACAAGCTACAAGAAGAAGAGTTAACAAATTATTTATATGCTGATTATAGTAACTTAAATATCGAATTGATTCGTGATTATAATTTGAGTTTAGATATTTTTTCCAACGAAATTCCTAAGATTAATAACATTATAGAAGAAATACCTATGGATAAATTAAACATAGTTGTAGATGAAATGGGAAGAATTATTAAAGATTCAAAGAAAGGTCAAACTTATATGTTTGGTATAAAAGAAGTTGAAGTTTTCATTGATTTGGCTAAAGAAGCAATTTATAACGAGGTAAAATCATGGTTATAGTAATACTAGGTCCAACAGCAGTAGGTAAAACAAAACTAAGTGTAGAATTAGCTAAAAAATTAAATGGTGAGATTATAAACGCTGACAGTACTCAAGTTTATAAAAATTTAAATATTGGGACAGCAAAAGTAACTGAAGAAGAAAAACAAAATATAAAACACCATTTATTTGATATTAAAGATATAAAAGAAGATTATACGGTTTATGACTATCAAAAGGATGCAAGAAGTAAAATAGAAGAAATATTAAATAAAAATAAAACACCTATTTTAGTAGGTGGGACAGGATTATATATTAAAGCGGCTTTATATGATTATAAATTTAGTGATGAAAAAATAGTCAACAATTATGAGACATTAACTAATGAGGAAATATATAATGAGTTATTAAAATATGATAAAAATAATAAAATTCATATTAATAATCGAAAAAGATTGATTAGAGCTTTGAATTATTGTGTTGCTACAAATTTACCATTTAGTCAAAAAGAAAAAACTGAAAAATTACTTTACAATTCAGTATTTATAGGACTTACAACAGATAGAAGTATTTTATATGATAGAATTAATAAAAGGGTAGATGTTATGGTTACTGAAGGTCTTTTAGAAGAAGCAAAACAAATATATGATAGCAATATTAGAACAAAAGCCGTCACAACACCTATTGCTTACAAGGAATTATTTCCATATTTTGAAAATAAAGAAACACTAGATGTTTGTTTAGAAAAAATTAAACAAAATAGTAGAAAATATGCTAAAAGACAATACACTTGGTTTAATAATCAAATGAATGTTACATGGTTTGACGTTAATTTTAATGACTTTAATAAAACAATTGATGAAGTATATGAATACATAAAAAAACTGGTTTAATCCAGTTTTATTGGTTTATTTAACTCTTTATTGATGTATTCTTTGTCAAACATATTATATATGTTGCTAACTTTCAATTCATATTCTAGTATGTTACAATAATTTGTAATTAATTTGACATCTTTTTTAATACTTTTTAAGTATTCTTGACCTTTATTATTAAATCCTAATACCCTTACATAAGAAACATCATAATGTTTAGTTTCAAATTCACATAAAATATGAACTAAACTTCTTTTTATATAATTATAACTATAGTTTTTAGTTTTAACTTTACTAATCAATTCATCTATATTATTACAATCATTTATTACTTTTTTAAGTTTATTATTTATTTTAATGTCTACATATTTAGATATATCTTCATTCATGATTTTATATTTTAAAATGTAGAAATAATCATTTAAACTTCTATTTTTAATATATTTTAAAGTTTTACTTGGAACATATTTATCAATATTTTTGTTATTTTTTACTAAATTTCTAATCGCTGATGCACTAATTATATTACTATTAATATCTAAACTATGGTAGTTATTTGTTCTTTTAATTGTTATAGGTTTTATATTGCTATTTATTTTATTAATTGCTTTTATATAACTTATTCCTAATAAATCATTTGGACTATCAATATTAGAATTAATAGAACAGGCAATACTTTTAGGATAATTGTATCCTTTTTTTATATTATTTTTTAATTCTTCATTATTTATATTAGTATTTGCTATTTTAATTAGGTTATTTAAATCATTTGATTCACTTCCAAAAACTAAATAATCAGCTTTTAATAAATTTAATGTTTTGACTCCCCCATAAGCATAATAATCTGAAGCTTGAGTAGCAAAAACAAAAGGTAATTCTACAACTATATCAACGCCGTATTTTAGTGCTAGTTTAGTTTTATCCCATTTGTCTATAATACTAACATCGCCTCTATTTAAAAAATTACCTGCTAAGACTATAGTAATAATATCATTTGGGAACATTTCTTTTACCATATTTATTTGTTTTAAATGTCCATTGTGAAATGGATTATATTCTGCTATAATTCCTACCATAAACTCACCAACTTAATTATATCATTAATTGTTTACTTTTCAAAGATTTTAATGTATAATGTTCTAGGTGATTAGATGATTATTGATATTACAAAACTTAGAAGTGGTGTTTTAGAGTCTCTTCCAATTGATTTTAATTATTCATTTAAAACTGATGAACTTAAAAATACAGATATCATTAGTTTAGATGACGTTAATATTAAAGGAAATATTAGTTATAATTATGGAAGATATTACATATCTATAGATATTAAAGGAGAATTTATATTACCTTGTTCCTTAACTCTAGAACCAGTAAGTGTTCCATTGAATACTCATGTTGAAGGTGATTTAGAGAAAATTTTACAAGAAATTGGTCAAAATTTAACAAATACACTTGATATTTTTCCAATTATATGGGAAAATATATTAATGGAAGTTCCTTTGAAGGTTGTAAGTGGAAAGAAAGCTACTAAAACAAGTGGTGATGGATGGAAACTTATTACTGAAGAAGAAAAAAGAGTTAATCCAGAATTAGAAAAACTTAAAGAATTATTATAGAAAGAGGTGTTATAAATGGCAGTACCATTTAGAAAAGTTAGTAAGACTCGTGGACGTAAACGTCGTACTCACTACAAAATAAGTGAAAATACAACTACTACATGTCCAAAATGTGGAGAAGTTAAAAAACCACACAGAGTATGTCCAAAATGTGGAACTTACAAGAATAAAGAAGTAATTAAAACAGCTGAATAGTTGTTTTTTTCTTTATTTTTGATATAATTAAACTGGAGGTATTATTATGATTAATTATTTATTTAGTGCAATATCTAATGATGGATTTAATGAAAATCAAGGAAAATATTTAAAGAAGGATATTAAAAATAATTCAAAGATTGTATTCATATCATCTGTAGCAGATGCTTATGAAAAAAATGATTTAAAATTTAACAATTTTATAGAAAATTTTAAAAAAATAGGAATTACTTTTAATTCTTCAAATTTAATCGATAATAGGAAAAAGAATTTAGAAGCTAAAACTTTAATTGATGAAGCAGATATAGTATTTTTAATGGGTGGTAGTCCTATATTACAAATGAATTTTATTAAAGAATATTCTTTAATAAATGAAATTAAAAACAAAAAAATAGTAATAGGTGTTAGTGCTGGAGCAATTAATCAATCAAATAAAGTAGTATACATAGATGAAACTTACGAAGATAGAGTGCTAAAATACGATGGATTAGGACTTGTAGATATAAACATATATCCTCATTTAGTTTGGAGCAATGTAGATTATTTAAAAGAAGTTTTTGAGGTAAGTAATTATGTACCTATAACTATTTTGCCTAATGATTCATTTGTTAGGATTGAAAATAATGATATTTTATATGTTGGTGAACACAATTTAGTTGAAAACTGTAAAATTGATTTAAATGGACATGATTACATTCCAATTAAACACAAAGGAACCATTTTTTTAGAAAGCGAAAGGCTTATTTATAGAAGAACTACTAAAGATGATATAGATGAATTTTTCTATATTCAACTAAATCCAAATTTAAGAAGATATTTAGGAACTACTAAATTAGGTAATGATTTAGAAAAAAACAGAAAATATTTTAGTGAATCTAATTACGACAATTTAGACTATTATAGATGGACAATAGTAAAAAAAGAAGACAATAAAATACTTGGAACTATATATTTAAATATTCATGATGAAAAAGCCAAAACTGCTGGAATTGATTATTGGTTAAGAGAAGATGAATGGAGTAAAGGTTATGTTACAGAGGCATCTAAAAAAATTTTAGAATTTGCTTTTGATGAACTAGATTTAAATAGAATTGAATCATGTGGTGCGAAAGATAATAAAGGAACATTAAGAATAATGGAAAAAATTGGATTAAAGTATGAAGGAACTAGAAAGCAGGCAATGTTTTATTACTATGGTGGTGTAGAAGATTTAGTTATGTATGGTCTTACAAAAGAAGAATATTTGAATAATAAAATGATTTAATATAAAAAGAGTTTATGTTATGTTTTTGTAGTCAATTTTATTTGAAAATTTGGTAATTAGTGGTATAATTCTGATTATAAGTATTCAAGAAAGGTGATTAAAATGGATGAAAAAATAAAAGAAGCATTAGAAAAAGAAAAAAAAAGGCAACAAGATAATATTGAATTAATCGCATCAGAAAACTATGTAAGTAAGGCAATTCTAGAACTACAAGGAAGTATTTTTACTAATAAATATGCTGAAGGTTACCCTAGTAAGCGTTATTATGGTGGTTGTGTTAATGTTGATACAATTGAAAATTTAGCGATTTCTTATGCAACTAAGTTGTTTAAATGTAATTATGCAAATGTCCAACCACATTCAGGAAGTAATGCCAATATGGCAGTATATAAAGCGTTACTCGAACCAAATGATAAAGTAATGGGAATGAATTTAAGTCATGGTGGACATTTGACTCATGGACATAGGATTAACTTTAGTGGTTTAGAGTATAATATTGTAAGTTACGATGTTTCCAAAGAAACAGAAGTAATTGATTATGATGAACTAGAAAGATTAGCTTTATTAGAACGACCTAAAATGATTATAGCAGGCGCAAGTGCTTATTCAAGAATAATCGACTTTGAAAGAATTAGCAAGATTGCTAAAAAAGTTGATGCATATTTTTGGGTTGATATGGCTCATATAGCAGGATTGGTAGCTACGGAACTTCATCCATCGCCAATTCCTTATGCTGATGTTGTGACAACAACTACTCATAAAACCCTAAGAGGTCCAAGAGGAGGATTAATTCTAACCAATAGTGAAGAAATAATAAAAAAAATAAATAAAACTGTTTTTCCAGGTATTCAAGGTGGACCTTTAATGCATGTTATAGCCGCTAAAGCCCAATGTTTTTTCGAAGCTTTAAAACCAGAATTTGTTTTATACCAAAAACAAGTATTAAAGAATATTAAAGCTTTATCAGATACCTTACAAGAAAAGGGATTAAGAATAGTATCTAATGGAACTGATAACCATTTAATTTTAGTCGATGTAACGTCATTAAATTTAACAGGAAAAGAGGCTGAAGAATTATTAGATGAAGTAAATATTACAGTAAATAAGAATTCTATCCCTTATGATAAGACCTCACCGACTATTACAAGTGGTATTAGAATAGGTAGTCCTGCTATGACAACAAGAGGATTGAAAGAAGATGATTTTAAAAATATAGGTTTAATTATTTATGATACTTTAACTAAAAGTGATAGTAGAGAAAACTTAATTAAACGAGTTTATGAAATTACTTCAAAATATAAATTTGGGGAGTGATATTTTGATTTTAGATGGAAAAAAAGTGAGTCTGGAAATAAAACGAAATATAAAAGATAATATTATCAAAAATAATATTAATCCCAAATTAGTAGTAATTCAAGTTGGAAATGATGAAGCAAGTAACGTTTATGTTAACTCAAAAAGAAAGGCTTGTGAAGAAGTAGGAATATCTTTTAAACATTTAAAGTATGATAATGTTAAAGAAGAAGAATTAGCAAACAAAATAATCGAATTAAATAATGATAACAGTGTATCTGGTATACTAATTCAACTCCCACTGCCAAGTTATTTGAATGAAAATAGGCTACTTGATCTAATAAGTCCTAATAAAGACGTTGATGGATTAACTACAACTAATATGGGTAATTTATTTAAGGGTAATAATAATTTAGTTCCATGTACTTCCCTAGGAGTAATAAAATTATTGAAATATTATAATGTTAAATTAGATTGTAATGTTGTAATCATAGGAAGAAGTAATTTAGTCAGTAAACCATTAGGACAACTATTTTTACAAGAAAATGCAACAGTTACAATATGTCATTCATATACCAAAAACTTAAGAGAATATACTAAAGATGCTGATATATTAGTATCAGCAACTGGTGTTAAGGATTTAATTACAAAAGATATGGTTAAGGAAGATGCTATTATTGTTGATGTTGGAATAACAAGATTTCAAGGAAAATTATATGGAGATGTAAAAAAGGATGGAATTTTAAATTATTCACCAGTTCCAGGAGGGGTTGGTCCTATGACAGTTGCAATGTTATTAAATAACGTTTATGAATGTTTTATGAAAAATAAATAAAATAGTAAAAAGTTAATTGAAAATATTAACTTTTTTTGTTATATATTTAAAATAAATTATTGATTATTTTAATATTTAAACAAAATATGAAAAAACATGTTATAATGTTAATAAGTAAATATAATATAAAAAATAAAATACTTTGTTAAAACTATAATAATCAAACTTTTGTTATGAAATGCAAAAGGGTATTGACTCTCCATATGACTGAAATGTTAAACTTTATTTGAAAGGAGGAATAGTTGGTATTAAAAGGAGTAGATAATATGTATAAGATTGGCGATTTTTCAAAAATCGTGGGTATTCCTGTTAGAACCTTAAGGTTTTATGCACAATATGGAGTTCTAGAACCAAGTCAAATAGATAATTTTACTGGTTATAGGTATTATAGTGATGAAAATGTTATTGAATGCGAATTAATTAAATTACTTAAATCTCTAGATTTTACTTTAGAAGAAATTGCTACTTATAAAAATCATTTGAATAATGAGATATTAGAAAAAAAGAAAAAAGAAATTGAAGAAAGAATATATTTGTTAAGTTTAAAATACAAAAGATTAGAAATATTACAACAACAAAGCGCTCTTAAAAAAATAAATGAATTACAAGAAACAACTGAAGAAAAGGTGTTGAGGAGGAAGTATGAAAAAAGAAATATTAAAAGAAATGCTTAATAGTAAAAAAAATTTAATTGTATCAGGTGATATTTCATCTGGTAAAACATCAAATGTATTGTTTCCATTAGTTGAGGAAGCGATTAATGATGGACAAAGTTTATTAATACTAGATTCAAAAGAGGAATACATAAATAAATATTATAATGATTTAAAGAATAAAAACTATAATATTATTATATTAAATTTAAGAGATTTAAATAAAAGTGACGGTTGGAATCCTTTAGAATATCCTTATAATTTATATAAGAAAGGTATGATTGATGAAGCTATAGATTATATAGAAAAACAAGCAAAAATAATGTTTTACGAAAATTCTACAATAGACCCATTTTGGTCAAATACGGCATCAGATTTTTATACTGGTATTGTGCTTGGATTATTTGAGGATGGCAAGGAAGAAGAAATTAATTTAAACAGTGTTAATTTAATGTTTAATGGAATAAATAACAATTATGCTACTAGCGATTATATAACTCAATATTTTAAATTGAAAAATCCATGTTCACAATCTTATATTTTTGCGGCGTCTACTTTTCTTGCTCCAAAAGAAACAAAAGGAAGTATAGTTTCAGTTGCAAGAGAAAAATTAAGAACTTACGTAAGTAGAGAAATGTTAAGTGTTTTACTTAACAAAACTACATTTAGTTATGATGATATTATGACTAAACCGACTGCTATTTTCTTAATTGCCAAAGATGAAAATAGATATATAAATAATGTTGCAACAATGTTTATTGAACAATTATTTACAATATTAATAAACTCAAAAAAATATAATAAATTTAATTTTGTACTTGATAATATTGATGTATTAGAAATGGTTAATGAATTAAGTGATATGTTAAGTTCTGGAATTTCAAGAAATATTAGATTTGAAATAGGTACACGTTCTTACGAAGATTTGATTGAAAAATATGGAAACTATATAACTAAACTAAGTGACTTAGTAATAATTTCTAAAACAATAAAATTATTTATTAATAATCAAGAATACGAAGAAAAAGTAGATTCATTATATATACCAGTTGAAAAATTGAACATAGATAAGCCAGTATTAGAAAAAAAGCAAATTAAAATGTTTAATCTTGAACAGTTTGTTCGTTTAAAAAAAGAAAACTTTGGAAATCAATTTGAAACTGAATTATCAAATGAACCAACTAAAATTGATAATTTAATAAAAGAAATAGATAAGAAATTAGAACAATTAGATATAGAAGAAAAAATACATGAAGCAGAAAAATTAAATGTTTGCAAATCTTCTTTTCAACAATTTAGAATATAGGATGTGTTATAATGATACTTAGTAATAAATCTAATTTAACTAAAAATTTAAATAAATCAAATCGAATAAAAGCAAGTATTATGGGATTTGTTGTAGGCGATGCTCTAGGTGTTCCAGTTGAGTTTCAAAGTAGAAATATACTAAAAAGAAAAAAAGTAAAAGATATGGAAGAATATGGAACGCATAATCAACCGAAAGGAACTTGGAGTGATGATACTTCTATGGTATTAGCAACCATGGATGCAATTGTAAATACACCGATTGATGATATGAATACTTATACAATGTTTAAAAATATATTAGATGCATTTTTAAATTGGAAAATTAATAGTAAATACACGCCATTTAATAATGTTTTTGATATAGGAAATTCTACTAATTATTCTTTAACAAATTACAAAAACAAAAAAGAAAAATACAATGAAAATATCATTAATGATTCAAAATTAGAAGAATTAATTAATTGTGGATATGATGATATTAGTTCAAATGGAAATGGTTCATTGATGCGTATTTTACCATTAGCAATTTATGGTAATATGTTAATTTTAGACGATAATTTATTTAAAAATTTTATTTATACTGGTTCTTCTTTAACTCATTCACATATATATAGTAAAATTGGATGTTTTATTTATTCAAAATATATAGAATACTTATTAGATGGTATAAATCCAAAAGATGCTTATATTTTACTAAAAAAATGGTTTAATAATTGTGATGTTTTAAAAGGAGACAAAGAAATTACTTTAAATATATATAAAAGGATTTTAGTAGATGACATTAGTAATTTAGGTGAAAAAGAAATAAAGTCAAGTGGCTATATTGTTGATACCTTAGAAGCAGTTATGTGGACCATTTTAACGACAAACAATTATAAAGATGCTTTACTAAAAGCAGTTAATCTCGGTGATGATGCAGATACTATTGGAGCTTTAACTGGTGGTTTAGCAGGTTTAATCTATGGTTTTGATGAAATACCACAAGAATGGTTAAAAGTAATTCAAAAAAAAGATTATGTATCTGAATTAATAAATAAATTTATTAACAAATTAAACGATTATGATAAATATTTATACGAAGAAGATGAAATAGCAACTAGAAAAAGTTGGAAAATTCTTGATATGCCAAATGAAACAAAAAAAATTAAATTAGATTTAAAACTTACGAAAGAAAATTTAACCAAATTAAAAAAAGGACATATTCCAAAAGAAATGGAAGACCATTGGTTTGCATTTTATGAAAATAATAAGTTTTACATATATAGAAGTTGGACAGGAATTTGCTTATATATAGTTGATATACAAGAAGATGGGACTATTTTAAGTGCTATAGTGAATAGAAATATAGAACAATATAATAATACAAATGATTTAGATGATATAAAAAGTATAAAGCATTTAATTTATTGGTATGCTGGAGAAAGAAAAAAGTCTATTCAAATACTGAATGAAAAATAATAGGTGTAAATATGAATGAAGAATATATAAAAAAAATTAAAATTGATAACATGGATAAATTAGCTGATTACAGAAAAAAACTCTATGAAAAACCAATTTTAAAAGATTTATTTTTAGAGGTGACATTAAGATGTAATGCAAGATGCGAACACTGTGGTAGTAGTTGCGGTGATACAATTTTAAAAGATGAAATAAGTATAGAAGATTTAAAAAGAACATTAAGAGATATTTCTGAAAGATATAATGCTAATGAAATACTTTTAAATGTTACTGGAGGAGAACCATTAGTTAGAAAAGACTTATTTACTCTTATGAAGTATGCTTGTGAACTTGGATTTAGATGGGGCATGACAACAAATGGAATGTTAATAAATGATGAAATTATTAATAAGATGATTGATACTAATATGGAAACTATATCTATTAGTTTAGATGGTTTAAAAGAAACTCATGAAAGTTTTAGAAAAGTACCAAATAGTTTTGATAAAATTATTAATAACATAAAAAAATTACAACAAGTACCAAGTATTAAGATTGTTCAAGTTACAACAGTTGCTAACAAAAAAAATATTCATGAATTAGAAGATGTATATAATTTGATGAAAGAATTAAATATTATTTCATGGAGAGTTATAAATGTAGACCCAATAGGAAGAGCTAAAAACAACAACGATATTTTATTAGATAAAGAAGATTATAAATATTTATTCAATTTTATAAAAGAAAAAAGAGAAGAAAATTTAATGAATGTTGAATATGGTTGTAGTCATTATTTAGGAATAAATTTAGAAAAAGAAATACGAGATACTTATTTTATATGTACTGCTGGGTTATATGTAGCAAGCATTTTAAGCAACGGTGATATATTTATATGTCCAGATGTAGAAAGAAGAAAAGAATTTATTCAAGGAAATATCAAAACTGATAATTTTGTTGATGTATGGGAAAATAGATTTAAAATTTTTAGAACCGAAAACAGAACAAAGTGTAGTAAATGTGAAAAATGTTCAAATTGGAAATATTGCTTAGGAGATTCATTTCATACATTTAATTTTGATGAGAGAAAACCTAATTTTTGCATAAAAGATGTATATGGTGATGATTAATATGTTGAAAAATATATAATTGATAATATGGAGGAAAATAAAATGGGATTATTTAATAAAAAAGATAAATATAATATTGAGGCAGAAGATAATAGGCCTCAAATAGTTTATGGTATTCCTGATGTAATTAGAAAGCAATGGGAAGAAGAAGCAAAGGCAAAACAAGATGAAATTAAAGAAAAATATACTATAGAATCTGAAGATAATTTGCCAAGAGAAGTATACGGAGTACCAAATTGGCTTCAAGAAAAAAGAAAAAATGAAAATAAGGAAAAGTATGTTATAGAACCAGAGGATAATGTACCACAAAAGGTTTATGGTGTTCCTAACTATGATTTTTCACAAGATAAATTAAAAAAAGAAAGTATTAATGTAGTTGTCGAAAATTATTGCTTATCTTTAACAAAAATGAATAATAAATGTGTTTTATTATATTTAGATAATAGTAAAACATCATATATTAATGATTTAAATGTTTCGATTTCTCTTTCGAAGTTTGATGAATTTTGTAATAGATTAAAAACAATTATTGCTGATTGGAATACAAAATATTCTGGAGATAAAAGTATAGCGTGGAAACTAAAAATTAACATAGATGGATTAAATAAACAAATAAATGGCAATGGTGCAGAGCCTGAGAATTGGAATGATTTTATTGATTTGTTATCAGAATACGAAATACTTTTTAAAAAAGTATCAAATTATGAAAACAAAATAAAAATGGAATTACCGCTAGAGAAAATAATAGAAAATAAAGTGAACGATTCTTTCTTTTCTAAATTGCTTATTAATTATTTTAAAAATGAAATAGGAAAAAGCGATAATGTTTCTAAAGTGTTATTTAATGATTTATCTAAATATGATGATATATTTAATGAGTTTATTTTATATTTAATGAAAAAGACTTATGCCCTACCTAATGCTATTAATATAGAAGGGTATACAGCGAAGCAAATAGCAGAATTAAATCCTCATTTTAAAGCAACAGGTGTATATACATTTTTAAAATATTTGCGAGAAAATCCAGAGGAAGCAAAAGATATAATAAGCAAAGGTTTTCCAAATAAAGATGTAGTTAATTATATAGTAGATAATGATTATTACATAAAACTTACACATATTCCATTTCATGGTTGTTATGGAACAGAAGAAGAATTGGAAAAACAAAAAGTTCAACCAATTATTACCTATTATAAAGTAATAACTAATGAACCAATGATTATGGGTAAAATCACTATAATTGTTAATGAAGTAACAAAAGATGGAATTAAATTAACAATTCCACATCAAGAAGGTATAATAGGAGATTATGAAAAATATAGAAACAAACTTTCTAATGAAGTTTTTCTTAATTTAAATGAAACATTTGAGTTATACCTAGATGTTTACGATGCGATGGAAAGTTGGGAACTATCTTTGGTAAAAATGAAAGATTGTTAAAATAAACTTATACATTAATATAATTAAAAAAAATAGATAAAATAGGAAAAAGTTAATTGAAAATATTAACTTTTTTTGTTATAATTAACTAGTAAAATAGAAGGAGGAAATAATATGAAATATGTTTATGCCTTTAGTGAAGGTAACAAAGATATGCGTAATTTACTTGGTGGTAAAGGAGCAAACTTAGCCGAAATGACTAATTTAGGATTACCTATACCTCAAGGATTTACAATTACAACAGAAGCTTGTACCAATTACTATGACAATGGATGCGAAATTTCTAAAGAAATTGAAACACAAATTTTTGATGCTTTAGAAGAATTAGAAAAATTACAAGGAAAAAAATTTGGGGATACAGAAACTCCATTGTTAGTATCAGTAAGAAGTGGTGCTAGAGCGAGTATGCCTGGTATGATGGATACAATTCTTAATTTAGGATTAAATGATGTAGCAGTTGAAGGCTTTGCAAAAAAAACTAACAATCCTAGATTTGCCTATGATTCTTATAGAAGATTTATTCAAATGTATTCTGATGTAGTAATGGAAGTAAATAAATCTTTCTTTGAAAAAATCATTGATGAATTAAAAAATGAAAAAGGTGTATGTTATGATACAGAACTTACTGTTGATGATTTAAAAGAGTTAGTAAAAAGATTTAAAAAAGTTTATAGTGACCATATGAACGGGGAAGAATTTCCACAAAATCCAAAAGAACAATTGATGGGTGCTGTTAAAGCAGTTTTCCGTTCATGGAACAACCAAAGAGCAATCGTTTATAGAAGAATGAATGATATTCCAGGAGATTGGGGAACGGCTGTTAATGTTCAATCAATGGTATTTGGTAATATGGGCGAAACTAGTGGAACAGGTGTTGCATTTACAAGAGACCCTGCAACAGGAGAAAAAGGTATTTATGGTGAATATTTAATTAATGCTCAAGGAGAGGATGTAGTTGCTGGTGTTAGAACTCCAGAACCTATTACTAAACTAAAAGAAGATTTACCAGAATGCTATGATGAATTTATAACTTTAGCTAATAAGTTAGAAAACCATTATAAAGATATGCAAGATATGGAATTTACTATCGAAGAAGGTAAACTATATTTCTTACAAACTAGAAATGGTAAAAGAACTGCTCATGCTGCTATTAAAATAGCATGTGACTTAGTAGATGAAGGAATGATTACAAAAGAGGAAGCAGTTTTAAGAATTGATGCTAAAAGTTTAGATCAATTACTTCATCCAACATTTGATGTAAAATCTTTAAAAGAAGCAAAAAGTATTGGTGAGGGACTTCCTGCAAGCCCAGGTGCTGCTGCTGGTAAAGTAGTGTTTACTGCCGAAGAAGCTAAAATGTTAGGTAAAGGTGGTAAGGGTGAAAGAGTAGTTTTAGTTAGATTAGAAACTACACCAGAAGATATCGAAGGTATGGTAGCAGCTCAAGGTATTCTAACTGTAAGAGGTGGAAGAACATCACATGCTGCTGTTGTTGCTCGTGGTATGGGAACATGCTGTGTAGCTGGATGTGGAGCTATTAACATTAATGAAGAAGCTAAAGAATTTACTTTAGGAGGAATTACTTTCCATGAAGGTGATTATATTTCTCTAGATGGTAATACTGGTAAAATTTATGCTGGTGATATTGAAACAAAAGAAGCAACTGTTAGTGGTGATTTTGGAAGAATTATGTCATGGGCTGATGAATATAGAACACTTAAAGTAAGAACTAATGCTGATAATCCTCGTGATACTAAAAAAGCAGTTGAACTAGGAGCAGAAGGAATTGGATTATGTAGAACAGAACACATGTTCTTTGAAGAAAATAGAATTCCTAAAATCAGAAAAATGATTTTATCTGAAACAGTAGAAGATAGAGTGGCAGCTTTAAATGAATTAATACCATTCCAAAAAGGTGATTTTAAAGCTATGTATAAAGAATTAAAAGAGCTTCCTATGACAGTTAGATACTTAGACCCACCACTACATGAATTTTTACCAACTTTAGAAGAGGATATTATTGCTTTAGCTAAAGATATGAATGTTACAGTAGAACATTTAAAAAATAAAATTTCTGAACTTCATGAATTTAATCCGATGATGGGACATAGAGGTTGTAGATTAGCAGTTACTTATCCTGAAATAGCTTGTATGCAAACTAGAGCTTTAATGGAAGCTGCCATTGAAGTTAAGGAAGAAGAAGGTTATGATATTGTTCCTGAAATTATGATTCCATTAGTTGGAGAAGAAAAAGAACTTAAGTTTGTTAAAGATATTGTGGTTAAAGTTGCAGAAGAAGTTAAAAAGGAAAAAAATTCAGATATTAAATATCATATTGGTACTATGATTGAAATACCAAGAGCAGCTCTAACAGCAGATTTAATTGCTAAAGAAGCAGAATTCTTCTCATTTGGAACTAATGACTTAACACAAATGACCTTCGGTTTCTCAAGAGATGATGCTGGTAAGTTCTTGGATTCATATTATCAAAATAGAATTTATGAAATTGACCCATTTGCTAAATTAGATCAAGTAGGTGTTGGACAATTAGTTAAAATGGCTGTAGAAAAAGGTAAAAAAACTAGACCAGATATTAAGCTTGGTATTTGTGGTGAACATGGTGGAGAGCCATCAAGCATAGAGTTCTGTCATAATATCGGACTAAATTATGTTTCTTGCTCACCATATAGAGTTCCGATTGCAAGATTAGCAGCCGCACAAGCCGCAATCAAATCTGGAAATAGAAAGTAATTTACTTTAAATACTGTAAATCCAAAGATTATATAAAAAACTAAAAAAATGAATGTTTAAACATTCTTACTTCCAATTTTAAATTGAAGTAAAAATATTATTTTAAAGATTGAAATAGATACTTTTATCACATATTTCAATCTTTTTTTGGTTGAAATTAAATAATATGCGACGAGAATTAGGAGGTGGGAAAAATGCGAAGGAGAAATGATAATAATGAACACTTACGATGGTCTCTAGAAGTAGAGGACTATAGAAAAAGATTATTGATTGCGGGGCTTTCTACTAGAATTTCTTATAATATGATAGATAGTTATAGAAAAGTAATAAATGATTTAAATAGTTACACTTACGATGAAATCAAAAATATGATGAAAGATGAAATAATTAATATAATCAAAGGATTAGGGTTATCAAATGCAAGATATAAATATTTGTCATCAATAATTGATTTTATAGAAAAATATGATAATGCTACATGGTTTTGTCATTTAGTTCTTATTTATTATAAACGATATTTTTGCAATAAACATAATCCTGAAAATTGTCCATTAAGAAATCACGTTGAAGTAAAATGCAAATGTAGGAAATAATAGTTAATGGGAAATTCTAATGTTAATAATAGAGAGTCTAGATGGATAGGTAAAACAACTTCATTTCTATTATTACTTTGTAATATTATGTCTTTTTTATAGAATTAGAATAATACTATAATAATCCTATAACTAATACCAAAATAATACTAATTATGATAATTATTTTTTTATCAATAGTAATAATTATCTTTTTATCAACTCATTATTGATTCTTCTTGCTGTTCATATCTTTAATTTCACAATGGGGATAATGTAATAAAAAAATCAGTAATTCAATGAAAAATAATGTTTTTAATTTTTTATTTAATTTTTAGTGATTGCTATATTTTTCTTGTAATTAAAGGAAATTTATAATATAATTAATAAAGGTGATATATATGTATTTTATAATATATTTAATATCTTTTGCAATCATATACTTATTTTACCTCACAACGGTAATCCTGCAAAAATCAAAAATAGAAAAATTTAAAAAAAGCAATCAAGTTATGTTTTTTGTTAAAAGGTTTAATTTGGATTTAAATAAAATAAATATAACTAAATTTATGAATGTAATCGCACTTTCTAACGCGTTCATAATTTCTACTGCTTTTATGACAACTTATTTAGTCAAAAATTTTGTTTTACAACTATTAGTTGGTTTCTTAACTCTAATACCACTATTAGTAATATGTTATAGTTTAATTGGAAAATATTATATAAAAAAAGGATGTGTAATGAATGAATATAAGTGAAATAGAAAAAAAATGGAGAAAGTATTGGGAAGATAACGATACTTTTAGAACAGATATAAAAGATTTTAGTAAACCGAAATTTTATTGTTTAGATATGTTTCCTTATCCATCAGGAGTAGGATTACATGCAGGACACCCAGAAGGGTATACAGCAACTGATATTGTATCAAGAATGAAAAGAATGCAAGGTTTTAATGTATTACACCCAATGGGATTTGATTCTTTTGGTTTACCAGCTGAACAATTTGCTATTAAAACTGGAAAAAATCCTAATGGATTTACAGAAAAAAATATTGAAATATTTAAAGAACAATTAAAAATGTTGGGTTTTTCTTATGATTGGTCTAAAGAAGTATCTACAAGTGACCCAAAATATTATAAATGGACTCAATGGATTTTTAAACAATTATTTAATGATGGCTTAGCTAAACAAATAGATATGCCTGTTAATTGGTGTCCTGAACTTGGAACTGTACTAGCTAATGATGAAGTAATCGATGGTAAAAGTGAAAGAGGGGGTTATCCAGTAATAAGAAAAAATATGAAACAATGGGTAATTGACATTCCTAAATATGCCGAAAGATTACTAAGTGGTTTAGAAGAAATAGATTGGCCAGAGTCAACTAAAGAAATGCAAAGAAATTGGATTGGAAAATCTATTGGCGCTAATGTAGTGTTTAAAATTGCTAATCATGATTTAGAATTTACAGTATTTACAACAAGATGCGATACATTGTTTGGAGCAACATATTGTGTTTTGTCTCCTGAACATGAATATGTTTCAAAAATAACAACTGAAGATAAAAAAGAAGAGGTAATTAATTATCAAAAATTATGTGCATCAAAATCTGATTTGGAAAGAACAGAATTAAATAAAGAAAAAACTGGTGTTTTTACAGGAGCGTATGCAATAAATCCTGTTAACAATGAACAAATTCCTATTTGGATATCTGATTACGTTTTAGCAAGTTATGGTACTGGTGCGATTATGGCTGTTCCTGCTCATGATGAACGTGATTATGAGTTTGCTAGAAAATTCAACATAAAAATTATACCTGTAATCGAAGGTGGAGATGTAGCTAATTCCGCTTATATAGGTGATGGTATTCATATTAATTCTGGTTTCTTAAATGGTCTAAACAAAGAAGATGCTATAAATAAAATGCTAGAATGGCTAGAAGAAAATAAAAAAGGTAATAAAAAAGTAAATTATCGTTTGAGAGAATGGATATTTGCTAGACAAAGATATTGGGGAGAACCAATACCTGTAATTCATAATAATGATAATATCATTGCATTAGATGATAAAGACTTACCTTTAGTATTACCTGTGTTAGATAATTATAGTCCTTCTAAGGATGGTGCCTCACCACTTGAAAGAGCAACTTCTTGGGTAAATACACCTCTTGGAAAAAGAGAAACTTCTACAATGCCTGGTAGTGCTGGTTCAAGTTGGTATTTCTTAAGATATATCGACCCTAATAACGATAAAGAAATAGCTGATAAAGATTTATTAAAACATTGGATGCCAGTTGATTTATATGTTGGTGGTCCTGAACACGCTGTTGGACACTTACTATATTCACGAATGTGGAATAACTATTTATATGATAAAGGAGTATCTCCAGTTAAAGAGCCATTTAAAAAATTAGTTCATCAAGGAATGATATTAGGCTCTAATGGAATTAAAATGGGAAAAAGATATCCAGAGTATGTTGTTAATCCTAATGATGTTGTAAAAGAATATGGTGCAGATACATTAAGATTATATGAAATGTTTATGGGACCTCTTGAAGCAGATAAACCATGGAATAGTGATGGTGTTAATGGGGCTCATAGATTTATTGAAAGAATATATAGATTGTATACAGAAGGAAATATAAAGGATTTAGAAAATAAAAATTTAGAAAAATTATATCATCAAACAGTTAAAAAGGTAACTGAAGATTATGAGACACTTAATTTTAATACTGCTATAAGTCAAATGATGATTTTTGTAAATGCAGTATACAAAGAAGATATATTTCCAAAAGAATACGCTGAAGGTTTCTTAAAATTGTTAAATCCAGTAATACCTTTCATAACAGAGGAATTATGGGAAAAATTAGGACATAATAATACTATAGCATATGAAAAATGGCCAACATTTGAACAAGAAAAAGCAAAAGAAGAAGTGTATGAACTTGCTGTTCAAGTAAATGGTAAAGTAAGAGGAACTACTACAATTGCTTTAAATAGTTCTAATGAAGAGATGTTAAAATGTGCTAAAGAATTAAGTAATGTTTTAAAATATTTAGAAGGAAAAACAATTGTAAAAGAAATAGTTATACCAAATAAAATAGTAAATATAGTTGTAAAATGAAAGGAATAAAATATGAAAAGAAATATACTAATAGGAGGAGCGTGGCCTTATGCAAATAACTCTTTGCATATAGGTCACTTAGCCGCATTACTTCCAGCTGATGTTATTGCTAGATATTATAGAGGTTTAGGTGATGAGGTTGTTTATGTATCAGGAAGTGATTGTCATGGAACACCAATTACTGTAAGAGCTAAAAAAGAAGGAGTTAAACCTGTTGATATTGCAACTAAATATCACGAAGAATTTGTAAATAGTTTTAATTCACTAGATTTTTCTTATGATTTATATACTGCTACAATGACTCTAACACACAAACAAAAAGTAATGGAATATTTTACTAAAATATTAGAAAATGGTTACATTTATGAAAAGGAAGAAGAACAAGATTATTGTCCTAATTGCGAAGAATTTTTATCAGATAGAGAAATATTAGGTACTTGTCCAATTTGTGGGGGAAAAGCGATGGGAGAACAGTGTGATGAGTGTTTAAGTCCAATCGACCCTTCTAAACTTCTTTCAAAACATTGTAAAACATGTAATAGCGAAACAATAATTAAAAAAAATAAACACTTATATTTTAAATTATCAGCATTTCAAAAAGTTTTAGAAGAATTTATAAATAGTCATGAGAATGATTGGCGTAAAAATGCTTTAAATGAATCAAAAAAATATTTAAATTTAGGTTTAATTGATAGAGCAGCTACAAGACAACTTGATTGGGGTGTTGATGTACCAGTTTCAGGATACGAAGATAAAAAAATATATGTTTGGATTGAAGCTGTTTTAGGTTATCTAACAGCAAGTGAACAAGTTTTAAAGGAAAGAGGAATCGACTTTAATTCTTTTGTAACTGATAATGATAATTTAAGAACTTATTTTGTACATGGTAAGGATAATATTACTTTCCATACTATTATTTATCCAGCACTATTACAAGCAATTAATCCAAAATGGCAATTACCAAAATATATTATCTCAAGTGAATATGTTAATATGAATGATGAGAAAATGAGTAAAAGTAAAGGTAATTTGATTACAGTTGATTATTTAGCTGAAAACTATAATAAAGATACAGTTAGAATGTATATGATTAATAATGGACCTGAAAAAAAGGATGTTAATTTTTCAAGCACTGATTTAGTTAACTACCACAACAAATTTTTAGTTGGAGTAATTGGAAATTTCATCAATCGTAACTTATCATTTATCAATAAAAAATTTGACGGAATTATAAAAGAAGGGGTAATTGATTCTAAAATTAAAGAAACAACTATTAACTTATATAATGAAGTTGGTTTATTAATTGAAAAAGGTGAATTAAGACAAGCAATTGAAAGTATTATTGAATATGCTACATTAGGTAATAAATATTATGATGAAAACGAACCTTGGGTTAAAGTAAAAGAAAATATTGATGAATTTAACGATATAACATATACTTGTGTTTATATAATGGCTAATTTATCAAATTTATTAAATCCATTTATGCCATCAAGTGCAAATAAAATTAAAGATATGTTGAATTTAGATGAATATAAATGGGAAGAATATAACTTAAAAGGCAATCTTAAAATTAATAATTTAGATTTATTATTTACTAGAATGGATTAATAAATAAAAACATATAATAGTGTTAACCAAAAAAGGTTGACACTATTATATTTTTGTGTTAAAATGAATAAAGAAAGGAAGGAAATTATGGCAGTTAAATTAAGATTAAAAAGAATGGGAAGTAAACAAAGACCATTTTATCGTATCGTAGCCGCTGATTCTCGTAGTCCAAGAGATGGAAAATTTATTGAAACTATTGGAACTTATAATCCAATTACAGAACCAGCTGAAATCAAAATTGATGAAGAATTAGCTTTAAAATGGTTAGGAAACGGAGCAGAACCTACTGATACAGTAAGAAATATTTTCAAAAAACAAGGAATTTTAGCTAAAAATCACGCAAACAAAAAAGAAGGTAAATAATTATGAATTATGCCGACTTAGTAAGTTTTTTAGTTAAAAGTTTAGTTAAAGATGGAGCATCAGTTTCTGTCAAACAATTTGCTCCTTTAGAAGACGAAATACATATTGAAGTATTAGTAAGTAATGATGAAATTGGTTATGTCATTGGAAAAGGTGGCATTATTGCTAATGCGATAAGAACGATTGTTCAGGCATCATCTTACGCACATAACGATAAAAAAGTTAGAATTCATATTGATTCTATTTAAGAAGTTTTTACTTCTTTTTTTGTTAATCAAATTATACTATATTTTAGGAAGCATTTTACTTCTTTTTCTTGTATTAAAAAGTTAAATATATTATAATATTATATAGAGATATTTATGGAGGTAAATATGAAACGAAGAGTTATTAGTGCAGTAATCGCACTTTCTGTATGTGTACCAATTATTTATGTAGGAGATATTTATTTTAAATTATTAGTTATAATACTAGCTGCTTTAGGATTAAGAGAATTTTTAAAAATTAATGATAGTCCTAATGGAATTAAATTAGTATCTTTTATAAGTTCTATGATGATTGTATACTCTAATTTAGATAGTAAATCATTTACAAATATATTTGATATTAATATGGTTTCTATTATATTTCTTATTTTTTGTTTTCTTGCACTTTTATATCATAAAACTTATACTGTCGATGGTACATTTAAAACTTTAGGATACACATTGTTTTTAAGTTTAGGTTTTTCATTATTTCCGATTATTAGAAACATGAGTCTACCTTTGTTTGTATATTTATTTTCAATAACTATATTTAATGATACATTTGCTCACGCAATCGGAACTATTATTGGACGACATAAAGTAAATGAAATTTCACCTAATAAAAGTTATGAAGGATATATAGGTGGAATTATATTAGGAGTTATATTAAGTACAGTGATGTATTTAATTGTAGTTAACCCTTATGCTTCTATTTTAAAAATAACATTTATAACATTCATATTATCAATCGTAGGTCATCTAGGAGATTTGTTTTTCTCGCAAATTAAAAGAAATCATAATATAAAAGACTTTTCAAATATTATGCCTGGTCATGGAGGAATATTAGATAGGCTAGATAGTATAATTTTAGTTATGTTAGCATTTGTATATTTTAGTAAATTATTATAGGGGGAATTTATGACAATTATATATTTTATATTAGTTTTAAGTATTACAGTTTGTGTCCATGAATTTGGTCATTTTCTGTTTGCTAAAAAAGCAGGAATCTATGTATATGAATTTAGTATTGGAATGGGACCAAGAATATTTAAATTTAACAGAAAAAATGATGAAACTGATTATAGTATAAGATTACTTCCAATTGGTGGTTATGTTCAGTTATCAGGAGAATCAATTGAAGTCGATGAAAACATACCAGAAGAAAAGAGAATGCAGTCAAAAACTTGGAAACAAAGATTTTTAACTATCATTGCTGGAGTTATGTTTAACTTTATATTTGCGTTTATAATTTTCTTTATTTTTGGTTTAGTTAAAGGAAATAATATAGGAAGTGTTGTAATAGACCAAGTACCTGAAGATGGCAGCGCTTATAAAATGAATTTAAAAAGTGGAATGGTAGTAACCAAAATAAATGGAGTTAAAGTTAATAACCAAGATAGATTTTTATTAGAATATCAAATCAGTTATGGAAAAACATTAGAACTTACAACAATGCTTGATGGAAAAGAGGAAGTTATTAATATTCCGTTTGAAGATAATTATGGATTTACGCTTAAAGAAAATGTTAAATATGGTTTCTTTGAAGCAATTAAATATGCGTTTTTAAAATTTATTAGTTTAGTAGAGCAAATGTTTTTAATTATATTTTATTTGATTACCGGAGACTTGAAATTAAACGCTTTATCTGGCCCAGTTGGAATATATAATATAGTAGGAGAAAGCGCTAAAATAGGTTTAATTTATGTAATATATTTAATGGGATATTTAAGTTTAAATGTTGGGTTTATTAATTTACTTCCAATTCCAGCTTTTGATGGTGGAAGAATATTGTTTATGTTAATTGAAAAGGTAAGAAAAAAACCTTTAAATCCAAAAGTTGAAAACACTATTCATTCGATTGGTTTTATTTTACTTATGGTATTAATGATAATTATTACATTTAATGATATAACAAGATTTAGGTAGGTGACTTATGGCAAGTATAGATACTATTATCAATAATAGTCCTAATTATGATAAAATCGTTAATTTTTTGTATCAAGAAAATGATGAAATATCGAAAGTTTTAATTGAAAATTTTCAAGAACATTTATTTGGAAATAATAAAAACAAAAAGAAATTAGATATAGTTTTTGATGCATATACAAATAAAGATGAATTTTATCGATATATACAAAATTATTTTAAAGAATTTAGTGATGATTTATATAGTCCTTGTGTAAAATTGATGAATAATATGTGTAGACTATATGATAAGTTTGAAGAAGAAAGGTTATCAAAAATTGATAATGTAAGGTGGATATAGTGTTAAAAGTAGAGAATGTTACAAAATATTATGGAGATTTCTTAGCAGTAGATAATTTATCTTTTGAAGTCAAACCAGGTGAAATATTTGGACTATTAGGTGTTAATGGGGCAGGAAAAACAACAACTTTTAGAATGATTATGGGCTTACTTCCACTAAGTAGTGGTAAAATAACACTAGATGGTAAAAAAATAGATTATAGTGTTACTGATGAAATAGGTTTTCTAACTGAAGAAAGAAGTTTATTATTAAAATTGACAGTTAGAGAACAATGTATTTATTATGGCACTCTAAAAGGTATGAGTATAGATAAAATTAATAAAAAAATGGAAGAACTACTTGAAAAATTTGGAATTAGTGAATATGCAGATAAAAAAATTAAAGAACTATCAAAAGGTAATCAACAAAAAATTCAATTCATTACTGCTATTATTAATGAACCAAAATTGTTAATCTTAGATGAACCATTTTCTGGATTAGACCCATTTAACGTTGAATTGTTTAAATCAGAAATTGTTAGAATGGCTGAAAATGGTAGTATGATAATATTTTCATCTCACAGAATGGAACATGTTGAATTATTTTGTAAGAAATTAGTTGTTTTATTAAAAGGAAAAAGTGTTTTAGAAGGAAATTTAGTTGATATCAAAAAGCAATATCGTAAGAAAAATATCAAAGTATGTGGCGACATTGATGTATTAGAAGTTAAGAAAATAAAAGGTGTTGTAAGTGTCTTAGAAGAAGCTTCTCAATATGAAATTAAAATTGAAAGTGAAGATGTTGTTCCTTTAGTGTTTGAATATGTTAGTAGATGTTCAAACATAACTAAATTTGTTGTTGAAGAACCATCACTAAACGAAATATTTGTTGAAAAAGTAGGTGAAAGCTATGAAAAATAAATTAAAATTTCTTATAAAACAAAGTTTAGAGAGAAAAACTAAAACAAAATGGTTTTTAGTAGCTAACATTGCTTTAGCTGTATTAATAATTGGTATAATTAATATAGATAGTGTTATTAAGTTTTTCGGAGGAGATTTCGACTCTAAAACTAATATATATGTAATTGATAACACTAATAAAGCATATTCTTTATTTGATGGTTATATAAATAAAGATGATTCTAATTATAATTTATCTTTATATGACAAAACATATGACGAAGCAGTAACTATGCTTAAAGAAAACGAAGAAGAAAAAAATAGTATAGTAATTGTTTTTGACAATAATGAAGAAAATGTTATATCCGTTAAAATGATTACAAACGATTATTTAGATTTGGTTGATATTCCAATTATAACAACAGCTATAAATAATACTAAATTAGTTATGGCAATTGAAAAACATAATATTTCAGAGGAAGAGTTGAATGCTTTAACTAGTTCAGTTAATATTGATAGGGAGGTTTTGAATAAAGATTCTTCTGTTGATGAAAACATGAATATTATTATGACATCGGTTTTTCCAGTTGTTATATTACCATTCTTTATGTTGTCGATTTTCTTAGTCCAGATGATAGGCGCTGAAGTTAATGACGAGAAAACTACTAAAGGAATGGAAATTATAATATCTAATGTTTCACCAAAGGTACATTTCTTTTCTAAAGTAATTGCTGGTAATATATTTGTAATTATTCAAGGTTTGTTATTAATAGGATATGGAATTATAGGTTTTATTTTAAGAGGAAATAGTACTATTACAGCAGGAGCAACTGATATTATAGGTGATGTTGTATCTATGATACCACAATCATTTATGGATTCACTTTCATATCTAATACCTTTAATATTAATACTTATGTTGGTAACTATGGTTGGATATTCACTACTTGCTGGTATTTTATCGAGTATGACTACAAATACTGAAGATTTCCAACAAATTCAAAGCCCAATTATGATTATTTCATTATTAGGTTATTATCTTGCTATGATGGCTGGAGTTTTTAAAGGAGCATTATTTATAAAAATATTAGGTTTCTTTCCATTTATTTCTGCTATTTTAGCGCCATCACTTTTAGTATTAGGACAATTTACTATTATTGATTTTGTAATTGCTATATTTGTAATGATTATTGTAATATATTTGTTGATTAAATACGGATTAAAAATATATAAAGTAGGTATATTAAACTATTCAAGTGGTGGGATGTTTAAAAAAATGTATGAAGCTTTAAAAGCAAAAGATTAAAGCTTCTTATGCGTGAATGGTGGAATGGTAGACACGCAGGCTTGAGGTGTCTGTGATTAATAATCGTGAGAGTTCAAGTCTCTTTTCACGCACCAAATATAAAATAAAGAGCCTTATAAATAAAGGCTTTTTTGATGTATTATATTAAAAAACTTCCAAAAGTTTTCGAATTTAACTATGTTGCCAATATTTTCGTCAATATTTTTTCTTTTAACGTTCGATAAATGACAGTAAACTTTTTCGGTAATTTTAAACCAACTAATAAAAATAAAAAGAATATTGAAAGTGAGTAGTATAATTATATTTAGTAATTTAAATAAGTTATGATATAATAGTAAATTAAAAGGAGATGATAGTTATCAAAACAGAAGAATTAAATAAATATATTAATGCACTACTAAATAAATCAGAAGAAGCATATTTAATGTCAATTGAGATAATAAATAAACCCACTATTAATTATAGAACTGAAGGATTTTGTTTTTTTATCTGTAATGCTTGGGAATTATTATTAAAAGCATATCTTATTAATAAAGCAAAAGATATCAATGTAATAAATTATAAAGATGATACTAATAGAACAATTGGACTAGATGAATGTGTAGAGAAAGTTTTTACAAGTACAACAGATAAAACAAAGAACAATATTTCTTTTGTTAGAAATATTAGAAATAAAGCAACACATCTAATATTACCAGAATATGATTTTATATTATCCCCTGCTTTTCAAAGATGTTTAACAAACTATAATAAGTTTTTCAAAAAACAATTTCCAGAATATAATTTAAATGAAAAGGTAACACCATATATTGCGTTAGTTAATCCTGGAGATGATAAAGATGTTTCTTCTTTAATATTAAATCCTAGTAATTTGTTAATGCTTAAAAAAATAAAAAAAGAACTAGATTCAGATGAGAATTTAACTCAAACATTAAGATTAGTATCTACTAAAAAAGAGCAAGAAGCTGATATTAAATACACAGTTGTTAGAGATGGTGGAGAAAAAGCTACAATAATTAATGTTCCAAAAGATATCGATAAAACTCATCCTTATACTGCTACAGAAGTAATTAAAAAGATAAAAGAAACATTGGAGCTATCGCTAGGTCCAAATCATAAATTTACATCAAATAAATTTCAAGATATATGTAAAAGAAAGGGATTAAAAAATAATCAAGATTATTGTTATCAGTTTCCTTATTCTAAAACCAAAATTTATAAATATAGTGATATAACAATTGAATATATTAGTCAAGTTTACATCGAAGAATTCAAAAATAAAAAAGTTGTGAATAATTAACAATTATATGCTATAATATATTTGTAGATGGGATACTTGTGAAGGAATAACGATGTGTTGGCAATGCCAGTAAGCATACTTTGTATGTGAGCATTCATCTCGCCTGGGGTACCCATCATTTTTTTATAAATTTTTTTCTAATTCAATTATACACATTTTATATTTAAAAGTCACCAAAGAAAATGTGGGATTAATAATCAATTATTACTTAGATAATCTATAAAAAATTATATTAAAAAAATACTATTTTATATTCATTACCACAATTTCCCATTGTTTTATCAAAAAAATTACACATTTATCTTGTATACTTAAACTACAAGGAGGTGATAGAATGATAAAATTTAAAATGGAGGTGGTAAATGAGATAAAAAAGTGCTATACTTTAGATAGGTGATAAATATGTATAAGATTTGTTTAGTCGAGGATGAAAAAGACTTAAATAATTTATTAAAAACATATATTGAAAAAGCAGGTTATGAAGTAGTTTCATTTTATAGCGGAATAGATGCTTATAACTTTATAGGTCAAGAAAAAGTTGATTTATGGATTTTAGATATTATGTTAGGTGATAGTATAAGTGGTTACGATTTAATAAGAAAAATAAGAGAATATAATCAAAATGTTCCAGTTATTTTTACATCAGCTCGTGACCAAGATTTAGATAAAATAATAGGTTTAGAATTAGGAAGTGATGATTATATTACTAAACCATATTCACCTAAAGAACTTGTTTTAAGAATAAATAATATTTTTAAAAGAGTGTATAATAACTCCAATAGTACAGTTTATGAATCATATGAAATTAATCTTGATAAGCGAAGTGTAAGAGAAAATAATAAGGAAATTAACTTAACAACCTTAGAATTTGATTTATTAGTTTTATTCGTAAATAATTTAGGTAAATCATTCAGTAGAGACGAAATATTAACTCGAGTTTGGGGAAGTGATTATTTCGGTAGTGATAGAGTAGTAGATGATTTAGTAAGACGATTAAGAAAAAAAATGCCCAACTTAAATGTTAATACAATCTATGGATATGGATATAGATTAACATGAAAATAAAAACAACCTTATATCGTCAACTAGTAGCTATTGCAATTATAATATGTGGAATAATCTTTATTGGTCTTGGATTACTCCTCCCAAGATTGATGCTTCCAATATACGAGAGAAATATTTATCAATACCTAAGTCAACCATTAGAATTTATCGATGATGATACTATGACTAATGGATTAGATGATATCGCTTATTTATATGTTACCAAAAACTCCCAACTATTAGTATCAAATAACTTAAGTGAAATCATAGATTTAGAACCTGAACAGATTTTAGAGAATATAAATGACGGCTGTGGTAAATTCAATAATTTAGGTAAAACCTATTACTATTGTAGTTCATTAAAAAATACTCAAATGAGAGTAACTCTTACAAATAATGTATATGTCTTAAATATTAGAAGAGATATTATTAATACACTAATCCCAACTTTAATAATAACTTTGTTTATAGCAGTTTCAATAGTCGTTTTATGGGCTAGAAGACTTGTTATAAAAATAAATATACTCAAGAAAAAAATCGATAACTTAGATAATTTTGAATACGAATCAGAAGATATTGATTATGTTGATGATGAATTATCTGTTTTGTCTAAAGCTATTGATAATATTAAAATTTCCCTAAAAGAGCAAGAAGAATATAAAAATCAAATGTATCAAAATATATCACACGATTTTAAAACACCCCTAACTGTTATAAAATCTTATATAGAAGCTGTAGATGATGATATGTTAGATGCAAAAGAAGCAAGAAAAGTAGTCAAGGAACAAGTAGAAAAATTAGAGAATAAAGTTCACTCCCTTTTATATCTTAATAAATTAAATTATATTAAAGACCTTGAGCAATATCACAAAGAAAAAGTAGATTTAAAAGACGTTATAGAAAGTTCAATAACTAAATTTAAAATTCAAAGACAAGATGTTAAATTTACTATTAATTACAGTGGAAATACAAAATTTAATGGTACATTTTCTCTATGGGAAGCAATAATTGATAACCTATTAAATAACTTTGTTAGATACGCAAATAAAGTTATTAAAATAACCATAAAAAACAATAAAATAACTCTTTATAATGATGGACCAAAAATTGATGAAGATGTCCTTAATAGTATATTTTCTCCTTATACCAAGGGTATGAAAGGTCAATTTGGATTAGGTCTATCAATTGTTAAAAAAACATTATCTTTGTTAGGATATGAAATAAATATCCAAAATGAAAGAATTGGTGTTAGTTTTATAATAAAATAAGCTTTAAAAAAGCTTGTTTTTTTTCTTTCTTTCGACACAATATTTATACCATTTTTTGTATAATTTGTTTATGAAAATATATATAGATATAATTATGCTTTTGAATTTTTTCTTTGATTTTATTTTATTATTAACTGTTTCTATTGTTTTAAAAAGAAATGCTAGTATAAAAAGAATAATATTTGGAGCTTTTATAGGTGGATTAAGTATGTTATTTTTGTTTTTTGAATTTACAACTTTTACTTTATTTATATTTAAAATATTTATAAGTATTTTAATGGTATTGATTACTTTTGGATATTATGATTTGAAATATACATTTAAAAATATACTATATTTATATTCAACAAGTATGATTTTAGGAGGATTTTTGTACTTTTTAAATGTAACATTTTCGTATAAACAAAAAGGATTGATTTTTATTAATAATGGGTTATCGGTTAATTTTGTATTTTTAATTATATCCTCACCGATAATATTATATTTGTATATAAAACAAGGAATTTGGCTAAAACACAATTATAATAACTATTATGATGTAACTATTTATGTTTCTAAAAAGGAAATAAAATGCAAAGGATTTTTAGATACTGGCAATAATTTAGTTGATCCAATTACTAAAAAAGCAGTTTTATTAATTGATATAAATATTGATGCTAATTATTACTTTATACCTTATACTGGTGTTAGTAGAGGGTTAATAAAATGTTTTAAAGCAGATAAAGTTATTATTAATGAAAAAGAATATGAAAAAGTAATAATTGGAATTCTTGAGAATAAAATTAAAATTGATGGAGTAGATTGTTTGTTAAATAAAAAATTATTGGAGGAATGAAATGTTAAAAAAAATTAAAGAATTAATATTAAAAATATTTACAGGTGAAATATTTTATGTAGGGAGTGCGGATAAGCTACCAGAACCATTATCAAAAGAAGATGAAGTAGCATACGTGCTTAGGAGTCAAGAAGGTGAAGAGGAAGCAAGAAAAAAATTAATCGAACACAATTTAAGATTAGTAGTGTTTTTAGCTAAAAAATATGAAAATACAGGTGTGGATTTGGAAGATTTAGTAAGTATTGGAACAATTGGATTAATAAAAGGTGTTAATACATATAAATTAGATAAAAATATTAAATTAGCTACATATGCATCAAGGTGTATTGATAATGAAATTTTAATGTTTTTAAGAAAAAACAAAAAAAGAAGAAGTGAAGTTAGTTTTGAAGATAGTCTTAGTTATGATAGTGAAGGAAATGAACTACATTTAGAAGATATTTTAGGAACAGAAAATAATATAGTAACTAAACCATTAGAAGATGAGATTGATAAAAAAATATTGTATGAAGAGATTGATAAATTATCAGTTCGTGATAAAAAAATAATGACATTAAGATATGGACTATATGGTCAAGCTGAGTTGACCCAAAAAGATGTTGCTGAGGTTATGGGAATAAGTCAATCTTATATTTCAAGAATCGAAAAGAAAGTAATTAGAAGATTAAAAATGTTGAATAAATATTGAATTTTTATATTTTATATGATATGATTATCTTGTCATAAGATATGACTATTGATTTGTATTTGCAAATTAAATAAAGATTTAAAAAAAACAAGGAGTGAACAATATGGTTATGTTAAATAATATATATAATAAGTTAACAAATAAAGAGAAGTATTTAACTAACCATATAAATAAACACGAGAAAACTAGTTTTTTGATGTGTTTTTTTGTTTTTTAACAAAGAATGTGTTGTGAAAATAATCAAATGGTATTTTATAGTTAACAATATACTTATAAAAAAAGGTGGCGGTGCATAAAAAGTAGTAATAGTAGTAAATTAAATAATATTAAAAAATAAGGAAAGGAATAGTAGTATATGAAGAATAAAAAGAAAAAAGGATTTACATTAATTGAATTATTGGCAGTAATTGTAGTATTATCAATAATAGCCTTAATAACAACTCCAATAATATTTAATGTCATCGAAAATGCCAAAATTAAGTCAATAGAAAAAAGTTGCTATGGAGTAATCGATGCGGTAAGAACAAAATATGCCGAAGGATTACTAAACTTAAATAAAATAACTACTGGAGATGTAAATGAATTAACAGTAGCGGGAGAAAAACCAATAGCAGGAACATGGACAATCTATAATTCAAAAGATAGCGTTGAAAAAGGAATTAAGATTGAAGGAGTAAAGTTTGCTTCAATGAAAGATTATGTATGTACGAATGTAAATAGTGATGGAACTATTAATAGTAATGTTACTTGTACTAAAGAAAATGATGTATCATCAGAACCAATACTCAAAGAAAAGTTGTTAGGAACTAATGATTCCAATGTTGTTACAAGTGGAGATGGATTATATTCAAAAACCACTAGCACTGGAACGACATATTATTTTAAAGGAGCAGTAGAAAATAATTATGTAAAGTTTGCTGACAAAGTATGGAGAATAGTAAGAATCAATGAAGATGGAACAATGAGATTAATAACACAAGATAATGTTATCTCAAGTCAAAAATTTAATAGTGCATACAATACATATGATAAAATGTATTATACAAACTCAGAAATCAAAACAGCAGTAGAAAACTGGTATAAAACAAATATAAGTGACAAAGGTTTTGATGAAAAAGTGGTAAATGGAAATTATTTTTGTGAACAAGCAAAAGTAGTATATAATACAAACTATACTGCAGGAAGTGCTACAGTAGCAACAAAAGATAATTACACACCATCATTTGATTGTACAACAGATGGAAACGGAAAAGGTGTCGTAAGTGGAAAAGTAGGTTTGATAACAATAGATGAAGTACTATTTGCAGGTGGAGTAATAGGAAGTAGTTCAAACTTTTATCTAAAAAATGGAAGTGCATATTGTATGATGAGCCCCGCCGGCTTCTATACTTATAATGATTATGCACGTGCTTGGGGTGTTGTTAGCGCTGGTCGTATTGGCGACTTTCATGTCGCCAGTAATTATGGCGTTCGACCTGTTATTAACCTAAGTGCTGATACATTAGTTACTGGAAGTGGAACAAGCTCTGACCCTTATGTTGTAAAATCTTAACTAAGGACAGTTTTTGATTTTACCTTATAAAATAAGGGCAAAATGAGTGACTAATTTCGCCTAAATGTATAAAAATTAGAAAAAGATAGAAGATTTTGACAATTTATAATTTCTATCTTTTTTTCATTAATCACAAAAAGACCTTTTTAAAGGTTTATAATAAAACGTTAAATTTTTAATTTTGATTATATGTAGTATAGAATAAAAGAAAAAGGTAGCCGAACTTTAATTCGAGAATTATAGGCTATATTTAATAAGAATAAACCTGTTTTAAATAAAGACATAACTCTTTTTATACCATTTTTATATTTTTTAGTTGCTTCTTTATATGTATGTGTTATGATTATTGAAAGACTAAAGTAATCATTAGTATTTTTAGTGGTGTATTTAAAATTTCATTCGAATTTTTTTTAAAAAATATGGATTAAAATGCTTGACAATCATATAATAAAAGTGGTATATTTATATCGTGTTTGATTTTGATTTACTTGGGTAAATCAAAAAAATAACAAAAAAATGAAACACCTGGATGTGTGTAAGAAAGGAGGACGTTATGCCTACTATTAATCAATTAGTAAGAAAAAATCGTCAAAACAAAACAAGAAAGAGTAAATCACCAGTTTTAGGAATCGGTTACAATAGTAAAGATAAAAAAAGAACTAACCAAAATTCCCCACAAAAACGTGGCGTATGTACTCGTGTTGGTACGATGGCACCAAAGAAACCAAACTCAGCTTTAAGAAAGTATGCTCGTGTTCGTTTAAGTAATGGTATGGAAGTTACAGCTTATATACCTGGAGAAGGACACAATCTTCAAGAACACAGTGTTGTACTAATTAGAGGTGGTCGTGTTAAGGACTTAATCGGTGTTAGATATCACATTGTTCGTGGTACTATGGATACTAATGGAATCGAAAAACGTCGTCAAGGACGTAGTAAATATGGTACAAAAAGACCAAAAGACAAAAAGTAAGAAAGGAGAAATTTAGATGCGTAAAAAACGTGCAGTCAAAAGAGACGTATTACCAGATCCACTATATAATTCTAAATTAGTTACAAAACTAATCAATAGATTAATGATTGATGGTAAAAAAGGTGTTGCACAAACAATCCTTTACGATGCTTTTGATATTATTAAAGAAAAAACAAATTCTGAACCAATGGACGTATTAAATAAAGCTTTAGAAAATATCAAACCAGCTTTAGAAGTTAAATCTCGTCGTGTTGGTGGAGCTAACTACCAAGTACCTATTGAAGTTAGACCAGATAGAAGTCAAGCTCTAGGTTTAAGATGGTTAGTACAATATGCTAGATTAAGAGGAGGTCATTCAATGGCTGAAAATCTAGCAAATGAAATTATGGATGCTGCTAACGGAGTAGGTGCAGCTGTTAAAAAACGTGAAGATACTCATAGAATGGCAGAAGCTAATAAGGCTTTCGCACATTATCGTTGGTAGGTGAATTATGGCAAGACAATATAGTTTAGAGAATACTCGTAACTTTGGAATTATGGCACATATCGATGCAGGTAAAACTACTTGTACAGAACGTGTATTATTCCATACAGGTAAAATTCATAAAATTGGTGAAACACATGATGGTGCTTCACAAATGGACTGGATGGCACAAGAACAAGAACGTGGTATTACTATTACTTCAGCCGCAACTACAGCTTTCTGGAAAGGTCATAGATTAAATATAATCGATACTCCAGGGCACGTAGATTTCACTGTAGAAGTATCTCGTTCACTTCGTGTATTAGATGGTGCAGTAGCACTATTAGATGCACAAGCAGGTGTTGAACCTCAAACTGAAACAGTTTGGCGTCAAGCAACTGAATTTAAAGTTCCAAGAATGATTTTCTGTAACAAAATGGATAAAATGGGAGCTAATTTTGAATATAGTTTATCAACTATTGATTCAAGATTAGGCGTTAATGCAAAACCTATTGAATGGCCAATTGGTGCTGAAAATGAATTTAATGGAGTAATTGATTTAGTTACTATGAAAGCTTACCACTATGATGGTAAACAAGATGAAAATGCAACTGAAATTGAAATTCCTGCTGATTTAGTTGATATAGCTAATAAAAAACGTGAAGAATTAATCGAAGCAGTTGCTGAATATGATGATGAGTTAATGAATAAATACTTAGAAGGAGAAGAAGTAAGTGTTGAATTAATTAAAAAAGCAATTCGTAAAGGAACACTTGCAGTTGATTTCTTCCCAGTAATGTGTGGAACAGCTCTAGGAAATATGGGCGTTAAGTTATTACTTGATGCAGTTGTTGATTATCTACCAAGCCCAGTTGATGTTGAATCAATTAAAGGTGTAGATTTAGATGGTAAAGAGATTGTAAGACATCCTTCTGATTCTGAACCATTCTCAGCATTAGCATTCAAAGTTATGACAGACCCATTTGTTGGGAAATTAACATTCTTTAGAGTTTATTCAGGACACTTATCAAGTGGTTCATATGTATTAAATGCAACTAAAAATAAAAAAGAAAGAATCGGACGTATTCTTCAAATGCATGCTAATAACAGAACTGAAATTTCTGATGTATACGCAGGAGATATTGCTGCTGCAGTTGGTCTAAAAGATACAACTACAGGTGATACTTTATGTGATGAAAAGAAACCATGTATTTTGGAATCTATGGAATTCCCTGAACCTGTTATTCAATTAGCAGTTGAACCAAAATCAAAAGCTGATCAAGATAAAATGGGTATAGCTTTACAAAAATTAAGTGAAGAGGACCCAACATTTAGAGCTAGTACAGACCATGAAACTGGTCAAACTATTATCGCTGGTATGGGTGAATTACACCTTGATATCATCGTTGATAGAATGAGAAGAGAATTTGGTGTTGAGGCTAATGTTGGTAAACCACAAGTATCTTATCGTGAAACATTAACACAAACTGGTGAATGTGAAGGTAAGTATATTAAACAATCTGGTGGTCGTGGACAATATGGACACGTTTGGATTAAATTCGAACCAAACCCAGATAAAGGATATGAATTTGTTGACGCAGTTGTTGGTGGTGTTGTTCCAAGAGAATATATTCCAGTAACTGATAAAGGTTTACAAGAAGCTATGACAAATGGTGTTTTAGCAGGATATCCTATGATTGATGTTAAAGCAACATTATTTGATGGTTCTTACCACGATGTTGACTCATCAGAAATGGCATATAAAATTGCTGCTTCAATGGCTTTAAAAGAAGCTAAAAACAAATGTAAACCAGTATTACTAGAACCAATTATGAAAGTTCAAGTAGTAGTTCCAGACGAATATTTAGGAAGTGTTATGGGAGATATTACATCTCGTCGTGGTCGTCCACTTGGTCAAGAATCAAGAGGAAATGCCCTTGCAATCGATGCGATGGTACCACTTGCTGAAATGTTTGGATATGCTACAAGTTTAAGAAGTAATACACAAGGTCGTGGACAATTCACAATGGTATTTGATCACTATGAAGAAGTACCACGTAATATCGCTGAAGAAATCATTAAGAAAAACGGCGGTAATTAAAAAAAATAATTAAAAACACTTGAAATTTTATACTCTTTGGTATAAAATGGAATAGAGATTAAGTAAAGGAGAGAAAAAATATGGCAAAACAAAAATTTGATCGTTCAAAACCACATGTTAACATTGGTACAATTGGACACGTAGACCATGGTAAAACAACTTTAACAGCTGCTATTACCAACTATTTAGCTAAGCAAGGAAAAGCTGAATTCCAAGCTTATGACCAAATCGATAAGGCACCTGAAGAAAGAGAACGTGGTATTACTATTAATACTGCACACGTTGAGTATGAAACTGATAAGAGACACTATGCTCACGTAGACTGCCCAGGACATGCTGATTATGTTAAAAACATGATTACTGGTGCTGCTCAAATGGATGGAGCAATCTTAGTTATTGCTGCAACTGATGGACCTATGGCTCAAACAAGAGAACATATCTTATTATCACGCCAAGTTGGTGTACCTCGTATGGTAGTATTCATGAATAAATGTGATATGGTTGATGATGAAGAATTATTAGACTTAGTTGAAATGGAAATTCGTGAATTATTAAACGAATATGGATTTGACGGAGACAACACTCCAATTATCCGTGGTTCAGCTTTAAAAGCTCTTGAAGGAGATCCTGCTTACGAAGCTAAAATTGGAGAATTAATGGATGCAGTAGATTCATGGATTGAAACACCATCTCGTGATACTGATAAACCATTCTTAATGCCAATCGAAGATGTTTTCACAATCACTGGTCGTGGAACAGTTGTTACAGGACGTGTTGAAAGAGGACAATTAAAACTTAATGATGAAGTTGAAATCGTTGGTTTAAAGGAAACAAGAAAAACAGTTGTAACTGGAATTGAAATGTTTAGAAAACAATTAGACTATGCTGAAGCTGGAGATAATGCTGGAGTATTATTACGTGGTGTTGCTCGTGAAGAAGTTGAAAGAGGTCAAGTATTAGCTAAACCAGGTTCAGTTACTCCACACACTAAATTCAAAGCACAAGTTTATGTATTAAGTAAAGAAGAAGGAGGACGTCATACACCATTCTTCAGTAATTATCGTCCACAATTCTATTTCAGAACTACAGATGTTACAGGTGTTATTGAATTACCAGCTGGTGTTGAAATGGTTATGCCAGGTGATAACGTTGAAATGACAGTTGAATTAATCGCTCCAATCGCTATTGAAAACGGAACTAAGTTCTCAATTCGTGAAGGCGGAAGAACTGTTGGTGCAGGTAACGTTTCAGAAATTATTAAATAATTTTAATAAAAATTTGATAGAGAGTTTAAACTCTCTTTTTTTGTTGATTATAAATAATAAAAATTATCTATTATGATTTTTTCTTTACAAATATATAGTTTTGGTGTATAATAATTAAACCTTAAGGAGGAAATATTATGCGAGAATTTACTTTTGAAGAAGCAATTAAATATGTTGAAATTAATTTAAATAGTTTCGATTATTTAAAAGAAGAGAAAAAAATAAGAACAAAATATGATAGAAAATTAGCTATGTTATTAAAAAAATACCGTGATGAAAGAGATAGAAGTTTAACTCATTATCAAAAAGTTAGAGCAGAATTAAACAAAAAACAGTTAGAAGCAGAAAGACAAAGAGAAACATATGTGTTTTCATCTGTTAATTTAGATGAATTAGAAAAAGAATTAGAAAAAGAACAAAATTATTTATCTCATTTTACTAACTTCAAATTTGGATATCCACCACTATATGCTTTGAGTGACCACGATGATATTCCTGATGCGACAGTAGAATATTTACGTGTTTATAATCCTTCATTATATGATAGGTATCAAGAAGCAAAAGGAGCTATTCATCAAGGTTATTTAGCGATGAGTGATGAATTGCGTAAGGATAATTTGAAGGGCTATGTAGTAAAAAAAGAAGAATTTGATAGATTAGTAAATAGTTATAAACCATTAGTAGCAGAAATTGCTAAGGAAGTACAAAATAAATATATCAAATTGGAATACGAAAAAATAACAAGTAGAATTGAAACATTAAAAGAAGAAATTGCAAAACAAAAAGACATCCAAAAGAAAAATAGTTTAAAAATAAAAGAACTAAGTAAAGTAATAGATGATTTTAGAAATAAAATTGCTGACATTTCAAAATCAGAAGAACAAGAAAAAGCAAATTGGGCTGCTAAGATTAGTGATTCTATGAAAAGTAATGAATCTTTAAAAGAGCAAGAATTATCTAATCTTGATAGACAGTTTGCAAGTTTAACTGAATTGAAAGAAAAAATTGAAGCATCATTTAACATAAGTTTTAAAGAATGGGAAGAATATTTTTCTAATTTGACTACTGATTTTAGGTTATTACAATTTTCGATTCCAGGAATAGAAGATAATAAAACATTAAAATGTCGTCAAGTTAGTGCGATTATACCAAAAGATATAGTTGATAGTATGAGTTCTTATTTTGATTATTTCGTTCCTATAAATGAATTTGGTGATTTACTAAATTTAAACTATTCTTCAAGTGATGATAAGTTAACTAGAACAGAATTTATTGAAACTGTACTTAAATCATTAGTTAAAAGTAGGGAAGCTATTATTATTGAAGATTTAATTTATACTGCTAATTTAAATAAACGAACTATCAATCCTTTAGAAGTTTTAATACCTTCTTGTCTAGGAAGTTTTAACTTAACTAATAGTGGATGGAAATTTATGTTAAACACACCACTGTTTAATGAATTTATAATGCAAACAGCTAAAAACAAATTTGAAAATATTACTGAATTACAAAAAAGCAAGTTATTGTCTAATTAACTTGCTTTTTATTAAATTTTTAATAGGAACACAACTTCTATACATATTGTAACCTCTTTTATTAGTAATAAGTTCTAAGTCGCCTAAATATTCATAAGCAACTGAACCAAAACTTAACTTAAATTCATTTAATCCTGTAAAATATTTAGTATCAACTAAAGCATTTGATATACCACCCATATTAAATATTTTATAACCATCTTTACTATATTTTTGAATTAATTGCCAAATTAATAGATGTTTTGAATTGAATCTTTGATATTTTGGTTCATGGGCATCTAATAAAATTGTAATCTCGTTTTGTTCTCTAACAATTAAAATAGTCGAAGTTACAATACCATTAGGGTATTCTTTTAACATTTCAGTCGCTTCAATTAATTGTTTTCGATATTTTTCTAAATACTTATCGATGTTTATTTTTTTATTGATTTGTTTTTTATTGTTTTTACCTGGTTTATTCATTATACGATTATTAAGTTTTTGACTTTCTTGTTCATATTTAATAAATTGTTCTTGGGTATGTTTTAAATAAACAGCTGTATCTAATTTAGTATAATAATAATCGATTAAATTATCTTTAGAAAAGTAATTATAACAATCTTTGAAATAGTTTAAATCACGAGGATATTTGTGCTTTGCTTGTTCATATAAATATTCAATGGTATCTATATTTCCTTTATATATTTTAATACCACAATTAATGGCATTTCTGATTTTAGTTTTAAATCCTTTTCTTACATTTTTAAATAAAACATTAGCTTGCTTATCAATTCTTAAAACAGCATCGAATCTTGGCTTTAGAGCTTCAAAAAAGTTATTATAGCCAAAATGATAATATCCTAACTGTTTTAAGTAGCCATATATTTTATTATAATCTTTATTGGCAATTATATTTTGATTATTAAAGTCTAGTATGTTTTTAACTATTAATGGGTTTAACTTAACCGCAATAATACCCTTACTTCCTAGATATTTTTTAATTTCATTTGTAAAGTTATTTAATAATTCTAAATCGTTATAATTTATTAAAAATCCTCTTGGAGCATATGCATATTTAAATCCATTTTCTTTTCTTACTAATATTAGACTAGCAGCTACTATTTTTTCGTTATCAAACATACCTAAAAATAGGCTATCAAACCCTTGTTGATTCATAACTAAAGCATATTCTTTAGTTTGATAAATTGATTTTAAAGGATAAGTTTTAGTAAACTCACTAAATTCGCTATTTGTTAATTGTTTGATATACATAAAAATCACCTTATAAAATTATATCATTTTTTTTTAATATTGTAAAATGTAATAATAAATTAAATTCATAATATAATTATTTAGGTGATTTTATGAAAATAGGAATTCCAAGAGCTATGTATTATTATATTGAGCCAAAATGGTTAGATTTTTTCAATTATTTAAATATACCGATTGTATTAAGTGAAAAAACTAACAATAAAATTATAAGAGATGGAATTAATATTGCAAATGATGAATTATGTTTATCGATGAAAATATTTATGGGACATGTTAATAATTTAAAAGGTAAATGTGATTGTTTATTTCTACCGAGAATAGATAATTATGGACTATATGAGCAAATGTGTGCGAATTATAGTGGTTTATATGAAATAGTAAAAAATCAATTTGAATTTAATATATTAGATTGTAATATTGATTATAAAAATAAAAAAGATGAATACAACGCATTTTTAGAAGTAGGGAAAAAACTAAATCTTAATCATAAAATTATTAAAAAAGCTTATGAATATTCAACTATTATAAATAACAAAAAAATTAAAAAAAATCATATCATTTCTTATAATAAATTAAAAAGTGATAAACCTAAAGTATTAGTTGTATCTCATCCTTATAATGTTTTTGATGAGTATATCGGAAAACCAATTATCGATTATTTAAGTAAAGAATGTGAAGTTATAATAAGTTCTAATTTTGATAATAGAATTACTAACAAATTAAGTGATGAGATATGTGAAGATTTATATTTTAAATGTAGTAAAGATAATGCTGGTTCGATTAGTTTGTGTCTACCTTATATTGATGGAATTTTATTTATAACTACATTTCCTTGTGGGTTGGATAGTTTGGTTAACGAGGTTATAATGAGAAGAAGAAAAAAACCTTACCTTAATTTAATTGTAGATGAATTAAGCGATAATACTGGTTTTGAAACAAGATTAGAAAGCTTTGTTGATATAATAAGAGGTATTAAAAATGTCTAAAATTGCGTTTCCAATGTTATCTGATTATGAAGTCGCAATTAAATATTTGTTTTCTCATATTACGAATAGTGAAATAATAACCCCTTCTAATATAACTGTTAATACAATAGAATTAGGCAATAAATATAGTCCTGAATTTGTATGCACTCCTTTTAAATATACAATGGGCAGTTTAATTGAAAGTATTAATAATGGCGCCGATACATTAATTCAAATTGGTGGTGGGTGTAGGTATGGATACTACTATAAATTACAAGAACAGATTTTAAAAGATTTAAACTACGATGTTAAATTATATAATTTAGTTACTGCTGGCAAAACAAATATAAAAAAACTATATAAAACAATCTTAAGAATTGAACCTAAATTAAATATATTTAAAAGTATATATTATTTATTAATTACAGTTAGAATGGTTAAATATATGGATAAGATTGATAATTATATAAGGAGTAATATTGGTTTTGGAGAATATGATGAATTTATAAATTTAAAAAAGAAAATGTTAAATAGTTTTTCTAAAGTAAAAAATAATATTAGCTTAACTTTTAAGTATCTGAAATATAAAAAAGCATTTAAAAAGTTAAAGATTGATAAACCAAAAAAACATTTGAAGGTTGGTATAATAGGTGAACTTTATACAATAATGGAACCTTTTAGTAATTATTTTTTAGAACGTGAATTAGCTAAATTTAATATTGAAATCAAAAGATTTACCAATGTAGATTATTTATTATTTACTAAGAAAAAGCTTTTAAGAAAAGCTTTAAAGAATACAAAAGAATATATGAAATATAAATTAGTTGCAGATGCTTCAAGTAATATTTATTGGGCTAAATATTTAGGAATTAATAAATATGATGGTATTATACATATTAAATCATCATTTTGTACTCCAGAAATTGAGATAATGCCTATTTTAACAAAAGTTGCTAATGACTATAATATACCTATTATGTTTATGAGCTTTGACTCTAATACTAGTGAAGTAGGGGTTAAAACTAGAATAGAAGCATTTGTTGATATGATAGAAATGAGGAAGAATAAATGTATGTAGGGATTGATATTGGAAGTATTTCTACTAAAGGAGTGGTAATAGATTCTAATAATAATATAATTGCTAGTAATTATTTATGGACAGAAGGTAATCCTATTGAAGCAGTTAAAAAGTTAGTAGAAACTTTAAAAGAACAATTACCAAAAGATTATGTAATAAAGGGAATTGGGACAACAGGTTCAGCCAGAAATTTAATTGGGTTACTGTTAGATGCTAACGTTGTTAAAAACGAGATTACAGCTCATGCACTTGGAACACTATCAATCGTTCCTGATGTTAAAACTATTTTAGAAATAGGTGGTCAGGATTCTAAAATAATAATTATTAATGATGGTATTATAACAGATTATGCGATGAATACATTATGTGCGGCAGGAACTGGAGCCTTTTTATCAAGTCAAGCAAAAAGATTAAATATAGATATAAATGATTTTGGTCGCCTTGCTGTTGCTAGTAATAATCCTGTTAAAATTGCAGCTAGATGTACAGTTTTTGCAGAATCTGACTTAGTTCATAAAGCTCAGGTTGGTTACTCTAGAAAAGATATTGTTGCTGGCCTTTGTAGAAGCATTGTACTTAATTATTTAAATAATGTCGGTAAAGGTAAAAAGATAGAAGAACCCATTGTTTTTCAAGGTGGGGTTTCTAAAAATGAAGGAGTATTAAAGTATTTTAAAGAAGTATTAAAAAAAGATGTTGTAGTTCTTGATAATGGACATTTAATGGGAGCTCTTGGAATAGCGATTTTAGCAAAGAAAAACAAAACTTCAAAAACTTATTCATTAGATATTAATAATTTTAAATTTGAAACTAAAGGAAGCAGTTGTAATGGATGTAGTAATAACTGTGAAATATTGAAAATATATAAAAACGATGAATTAATAGATATATGGGGAAATAGGTGTGAGAAAGGCAAAAAAAATTAGATTAAATTAATCTAATTTCATCTTCTGTATAGAAAGGTTTATTTTTATTAATTCTATCATAAAATAGTATTCCATTTAAGTGGTCTATTTCATGTTGGAAAGCAATTGATAATTCTTCTCTTGCTCTAATTTTGATTTCATTTCCATCTTCATCAAGTCCAGTAATAGTTACTCTTGCATATCTTGGAACATGACCTTCAACCTCTCTATTGACACTTAAGCATCCTTCTCCAGCTTCGGCTGCAATAATTTCTTCTGAATGACTAATCATTTCAGGATTGATTACAACATAATTATCAAATTTTCCTTCTTCATATTCATGAACAATGATAATAACTCTTTTATTTATTCCAAGTTGTGGGAAAGCAAGGCCCATACCTGGTCTTAAGTTGTATTGTTGTTCATATTTTTCAATTTGACTATAAGTTAATTGCTTAATACTTCTTTTGATTAAATTTTTTTCTTCTTTTGAAAGGGGAGAAGTAACCAAAACACTTTTCATCCTTAAGTGTTTATCTTTTTCATCTAAAATATTTAATGGTTCAAACATACTAATCACCTTGTTAATTATATCAAAAATTTTAAAAAAGGTAAAGAAAAAAGCCATATTTTAATGGCTTTTTAGTTAGTTGTTACAATTGTTTCTGCAACCACAGTTGTTTCCACCATCAAAAGCTCTTGCACCAATTATAATTACTAAAAGAATGAATAATACTAAGATAATAGCTGCACCATATCCTGTACCATATCCACCTTGTGTGTAACCACAGTATGGAGCGCCGCCGTATCCTTGGTATCCACCATAATAATACATATTATTACCTCCTTGCTATATTTTATTAATTTCTAAATATATTGTTCATGTTAAAAACCTATTTTCAAACTTCAAAATATATGATATTATAATTATACAAGGTGAATTGAATGATTAAAAATATCAAAAATTTAGTTAAAAATATGGACAAACTATTACTGATTATTTCTATAGTTATGTTTTTGTTTGGATTACTAAATATTTTAAATGCCTCTAGTAGAGAAGCAGTTGTCAGATATGAAGTATCTATGTATCATTATTTTATTCGACAATTAATAATGCTTGTAATTGGTATTGTTTTATCATATGTGATATTAAATTTAAGAACAAAAGCTTACGGATTATTAATTAAAGGTTTATATATTATTATTTTAATAATGGTTTTAGCTTTATTTTTTGTAGGTGTAGATATCAATGGAGCTAAAAACTGGTTACCAATTCCAGGTATTGGAACAATCCAACCAAGTGAGTTTGCTAAACCAATTATAATTGTTTATTTATCAGTTTTATTTGAAAAATACATTAGACTATTTAAAACTAACAATAATAAAAAATACGAAAAAATTGGAGTTATTGTGTTAGTTGGTTGTTTAATTCCTGCTTTAACTTTTCTTCAAAAGGATTTTGGAACAATGTTAGTTAGTTTAGTAATATTTGGTGTGATGTTTATATCTAGTCCATTAATGAAAAGTGATAAAATTAAAACTATTTTAGTATTAATTGGTGTAGCTTTTGTTGGAATGGCTATAATTGTTTTAAGACAAGGATATTTGTTATCAAATGCTCAATTATCAAGATTCGATTTTTATAATCCTTGTTCTAAATACGAAACTACTGGTTATCAAGTTTGTAATGGATTTATCGCAATTAATGATGGTGGGTTATTTGGACTTGGTATCGGTAAAAGTAAGCAAAAATATTCTTACATTCCCGAACCTCATACTGATAGTGTTTTTGCTATTATCGGTGAGGAAAATGGTTTATTAAGAAGTAGTTTAGTTTTTATAGCTTACATAGTAATTATATATCGAATTTTAAAAATTTCTAATGAATCTAATACAATTAGAGGAAGATATATATGTCTTGGTGTTGCGACTTATATTTTTATGCATATATTTATTAATTTAGGTGGATTATTTGGTATAATTCCATTAACTGGTGTTCCTCTTCCTTTCTTGTCTTATGGTGGTTCTTATGCTATATCTTTGATGTGTTCATTAGCAGTAGTTCAAAGAATTAACTATGAAAATAAAACACAAAAAATCAAAATTAAAAAGCCTATATAGGCTTTTCTTTTTTTAAAATATAAAATCACTTTTTGGAGCTTGTGTATTTAGTGGTCTTTGTGTTTGATTTGGAACTATTGTTGGTCTTGGTTGAACTTGAGAAACATTTTTATTTATTTGCTCTCCATTTTCACGAACTATTCTTGCTTGTTCTAAAGCATTTGATAAGTTTTTACTTGTTGTATCATTATCATCATCAAGTTCGATTAATTTCAATAGTTCTTCAAGTGATGTTAGTCCTTGTAATATTTTTTGTAAACCATCTTGTAGTAGGGAAGTAACATCAGTATTATATACCAATTCTCTTAGTTCTTCTCTCTTAATTCCTTCACTAATTGCATCTTTGATTTCTTGTGACATTAATAATACTTCATGAATAGCAATACGGCCAGAGTATCCGTTACCACATTTTTCACATCCATCAGCTGTATATACTTCATTAACATCTTTATTTAGTACATTTTTAAATAATAGTTTTTCATATTGATTAGTTGGTCTTAAATGACGGCAATGTGGACATAATCTACGTGCTAATTTTTGTGAAATAATTCCTTCTAGCGAACTTGCGAGCAAGTATCTTTCAACATCCATATCAAGTAATCTTTCAATAGTATTTAAAGAGTCATTAGTATGTAGTGTTGATAAAACTAAGTGACCAGTAATAGATGCACGAACAGCAATTTTAGCAGTTTCTGTATCACGAATTTCTCCTATCATTATAACATTAGGGTCTTGACGTAATATTGAACGTAGAGCATTAGAGAAAGTTAATCCGATCTCACTATTTGTTTGAATTTGATTAATTCCTTCAATGTTCATTTCAATTGGGTCTTCGACTGTTATTATGTTAGTTTCTTCGTTATTTAACCTTTGTAGCATTGAATATACTGTTGTTGATTTACCACTTCCGGTAGCACCAGTAATTAGGATAATACCATTTGGTATATTAATCATCTGTAATACTTTTTTATAGTTTTCCTCACTAAATCCCAATGATTCAAGTCCTGCTAAACTCATTGAATAATCAAGAATACGAATAACTATTTTTTCACCTTCACTAGTTGGAATACAAGAAACACGAAGGTCTAGGTTAACACCTTGTAGTGTTGCTTTAATAGCGCCATCTTGTGGTAATCTAGATTCAGTTATATTCATACCAGAAATAATTTTAATTCTAGTAATTAAATTTTTCTTAATTGTATTTGGAACCTCAGCGTAGTCGTGTAGTAATCCATCAATTCTAATTCTAATTTTCATAAAATTTTCAAGTGGATCAAAATGGATATCTGATGCACCTCTTTTTGAAGCATCTACCATTATCTCATTTACTATTTCAACTACTGGTATTTTTTCGAAATCAAAAACTCTTATCATTTTTCTACCTCTTTTCATCTTTTAGGACTAGTTTTTATTCTAAAAATATTATATAATAGTTTTATGATAAAAGCAATAAAAAAGGAGGAGTTTATGAAAAAAAAATTTAAAAGGGGATTTGTTTTAGCAGAAACAGTTGGAGTTTCAATGATTGTAATTGGTGCTTTAACATTTGTTTATGTTCAATTTGCTAGTATTACAAAGAGTTATAGTATATCATTTAAATACGATAATGTTGCTCAATTATATGCTGTTAATAATATAAAATCATATTTGGCAAAAGAAAACATGAGTACAATTAACAAATCGGTTGATAGTAATGGTTATGTAGATATTACTGATTGTCCAGTTGATTACTTTATTAATAGTGCTTATTGTGATGTATTATTTAATAAATTAGATGTAAAAAATGTTTTGATTATAACAAAGAACTTAGATTTATTAAAAAACACACCGATTTTAGATAATAATTCTAGTAAGTATTCACAACAATTCAAAAATTATGTTAATTATATTAAAAAACAAAACGATTGTAATCGTATAGTTGTTGAATTTAATGATGATACATACGCTAATTTAAATGTTTGTGAGGGGAATATATGAAAAAAGGATTTACTGTTGTTGAATTGATTGCTTCTTTTACGCTTGCTATAATTATAGCAGTTTTAATGTTTCAAGTAGTTTTAGTATTAAAAGGAATTTTTACTAATAGTGGCTTAAAAACACAATTATTAAATAAGCAAGCATTAATTAGTGATAATATTTATAAAAAAATAAATGAAAAAGGTATAAGTACAATATCTAAGTGTGGCACTAAATGTTTAAGATTTACTTATTTAGATAATACTACTTCAGATTTAGTATTTGAAGAAAACAAATTAGCTTTTGAAGATTACAAATTTGCTTTAGATGATAAGAGTTCATTTGGCCCTATTACAGTTGAAGTAGAAAAAGTTTCAGTTGTAAGCTTAGGAAATCCAGATAGTATTTTACAAATTAAATTGCCTATTTATAATACTACATTTGAAAATCAAGATTTTGGTATAAATATTGTTTACCAATTTTCTAGTTCGTCAGCTAATATTACAAGTTTAAGTTATTAAAATAATATAAATACTAATATTCCCGCTAATATTGCATGGAATATTCTTGCTATTAAAAATGGTGTATATTTAATTTTTGTATCACTTATAAAACTTAAAACTTGAGTATGAACTGATAATCCACCAAAAGATATAATCATTGCCATAATTATACTTTTTGTTTTCAAAGAAACATTAAGCAAACTTACATGCTTTAATCCTTGAGTCATTTCCATAATGCTTGTGAGTATTGTTTTTAAGTAGATATTTAAATGAAAATGTTTATCTAATATAGTTGTTATTATTAAAAACATCGTCACAACACCTAATATTAATAATAATGAATTGATACTATTTATTAAAGAATTACTAATAATTGTACCTAATGGTTGATTATTTTGAATTCTTTTATTGTGCATTTTTGATATAGCACATTTTAGTGAAAACTTTTCTTTTTGTTTTGTTACATATAATTTATTTCTAATTATAATTCCAATTATTATATTTGATATGTAATGACTTATTAAAACTATTAAACCAGCTCGTTTGTTATTTAAAAATAGTAAACTAATTGTTCCTAATATAAATAAAGGATTTGAAAAATGAGTAAATGTAAGGATTTTGGTTGCTTCTGCTTCGTTTATTAAACCTTGCTCATATAAATTTCTTGTATACCTAGCATTTGATGGAAATCCTGAAATTAAACTCATTATAAATATAAATGCTGATGTACCACTAACTTTAAATAGCCTGTTCATAATTGGTTTAAATAATTCTCCAACTAATTCAATAAAACCATAATTGATTAATATTTCAGATAAAACAAAAAAAGGAAATAATGATGGAAATAAATTGTTTTTCCAAATTGAAAATGAGTATGCAACTGTATCCAATATTTCTTTTGATTCAGTTAATATTTCTATTGCAATAAAAAGTAAAAAAGACATGATTAAAATACTTATTATTTTTTGTTTCATAATTTCACCTAAATATTCTTATAATAGAAAAGGGGTACTAAATGATTAATAAATTATATGAAAAAATAAAATCAATAATTAAAGAAAATTATAAATTTTTTGTTGTTTTAATTGTTTTAGGTGTTGTTTTAAATATAAAACTTCCATATTATATATATGCGCCTGGAGGATTAATTGATGTGTCTAAAAGAATTTCAATTGAAGATAGTTATGATGTTAGTGGTAGTTTTAATCTGGCTTATGTTTTAGAGTATAGAGCAACTATTCCATCGATTATATATGCCTATTTTAATAAAAATTTAGATATATATAATTATAACGAAGTTGTTCCCCCAAATGAAACTGTTGAAGAAATTGAATTTCGTAACAAAATGATGTTAGAAGAAGCAAATGAAAATGCTTTATACGTCGGTTTTAAATTGGCAGGTGAAAGTGTTAGTTTATCTAATCAAAAGGTATATGTGTCATATATAGCTGTTGATGCTATTACGGATTTAAAAATAGGTGATGAAATTATAACTATCGAAAATGATCAAGTAACTTGTAAAAATGATTTATATGAATATATCAAAAAATATAATGAAAACGATATAATCAATATTAAAGTTATTCATGATAATGAAGTGATTACAAGAAAGGCAACTCTTCAAAAAACTAGCAATCGAAATGTTATAGGAGTTATATTAACAGAAACAAAAGATGTTAAAACTAGTAGAGAAGTTGACATTAATTTTAAAAAGTCAGAATCTGGTCCATCAGGTGGATTTATGATGGCACTGTCAATTTACAATTATTTGACAGAATATGATTTAACTAATGGCCTTAAAATAGTTGGAACAGGTACGATTGATGAAAATGGTAATGTAGGTTCGATTGGTGGGGTTACTTATAAAATTAAAGCTGCTGTTAAAGAAAAGGCTTCCATTTTCTTTGTTCCTGCTGATAACTACGAGGAAGCAAAAGAAACCGTTGATAATAATAAATATAATATTAAATTAGTTAAAGTAAATAATATAAGTGAAGCAATAGAATACTTAAAAAATTACTCTAATAGTGGCAATTAGATATTCAAACAAATGTAACAATTTAATATTAAAAGCAATGGACTAATTGCTTTTTTTTTGATAAAATATTTAGAGTGGTGAGTTATATGAAAATAAATGAAGTAGATAAAACAAAACTATCGCCGATGATGAGTAAATATGTTGAATTAAAAGAACAAAATATGGATTTGATTTTATTATATCGTTTAGGGGATTTTTATGAAATGTTTTTTGAAGATGCTATTATAGCTTCAAGAGAATTAGAACTTACATTAACTGGTAAAAATGCTGGGTTAGATGAAAAAATTCCAATGTGTGGTGTTCCTCATCATGCTGTTTCGGTATATATTGATAAATTGATAGAAAATGGTTATAAAGTTGCAATTTGTGAACAGTTAGAAGACCCAAAAAAAGCCAAAGGTATTGTTAAAAGAGGTATTGTTCAAGTAATAAGTAGTGGTACTGTTATAGATAGTAATTCCCTAAACGAAAAAGAAAATAATTTTTTGGGTGGTATTATTGACTTTAACCATGCATATGGTCTATCTTATTGCGATATAACAACTGGTGAAATATATGCACTATTGCTTCCTCATGATTCTAATGAATTAATAAGTAGAATAGTAAGTATTGGTATAAAAGAAATTGTTGTTAGTAGTGAATTTGATAAAAATGTAACATATATGTTAAAAACTAATTTTCAAATTGTTATATCTTTGTACAATGATAATAAACAATTAAAAGAATATGAATACATATATAATGATTTAGAAGATATAAGGTTGAAAGAAGGAGTAAAATACTTACTTTCTTATATTAGTGAAACGCAATTGAAAGATTTAAGTCATTTTAGTAAAGTAATTGTTAAAAGTGACAAACAATCATTAAAAATGGATATTCATACTAAAAGAAATCTAGAATTAACTGAAACATTAAGATTAAAGCAAAGACAATTTTCTCTTATTTGGTTACTTGATAAAACGAAAACAGCCATGGGAAGTAGATTATTAAAATCATATATTGAAAATCCATCTGTTTCAAAACAAGAAATCGAAAAAAGATATGATTTAATTGAAACATTATTAGAAGAATTTATTTTAACAAGTGATTTAAGAGGGTATTTAGATGAAGTATACGACTTACAAAGATTATCAGGTCGTGTTGCTTTTGGAAATACTAACGCTAAAGATATGTTGCAACTAAAGTCTTCAATTAAGGTTCTACCACAAATTAGAGAAATATTACTTAAAATCAATTTTTGTGATGATTTTCAGACATTATCCGATTTATATGAACTACTAGATAAAGCTATATATGAAAATCCTCCGATTTCGATAAAGGAAGGTTATTTAATAAAAGAAGGCTATAATCAAGAGTTAGATGAACTAAAAAGTCTTAGAAAAGGTGGAAAAGACTTTATTGCTAAGTTTGAAGCAGAAGAGCGAGAAAGAACTGGAATTAAGACTTTAAAAGTTGGATACAATAAAGTTTTTGGATATTATATTGAAGTTTCTAAGGGAAGTATGGGACTAATTAAGGATGAATTTGGATATGAAAGAAAACAAACATTAGCCAATAATGAAAGATATATTAGTCCTATTTTAAAGGAAAAAGAAGCATTAATTTTAAATGCTGAAGAGAGGATTATTGAGTTAGAATATCAATTGTTCTGTCAAATTAGGGAACAAGTTAAAACTTATATACCTAAATTACAACAAATTTCTAAAATAATTAGTGAAATTGATTGTCTACAATCTTTTGCTAAAGTAAGTGAAGAAAATAATTATGTAAGACCAATATTAAATGAAAATAAAAATTTAAAAATTATTGATAATAGACATCCAGTTGTTGAAAAAGTAATTAGCTCAAGTTTTATACCTAATGATATAATTATGGATGAAAACACTAATATTTTGTTAATTACAGGACCTAATATGGCTGGTAAATCAACTTATATGCGTCAACTTGCAATTACAGTTATTATGGCTCAAATAGGTTGTTTTGTACCTGCAAGTGAAGCAATATTACCAATTTTTGATGCTATATACACAAGGATTGGTGCGAGCGATGATTTAGTGAGTGGTGAATCAACATTTATGGTGGAAATGCTTGAAGCAAACAGAGCTATTAGTAATGCTACTAGTAATTCACTTATTTTATTTGATGAATTAGGAAGAGGTACTGCTACATTTGATGGTATGGCACTTGCTCAAGCAATTATCGAATACATTCATGAACAAATAAAATGTAAAACTTTGTTTTCAACCCATTACCACGAATTAACTGATTTAGAAACCAAACTTAAAAATTTAAAAAATATTCATGTATCTGCTCACGAAGAAGATGGAAATATTACATTCTTACATAAGATTGAAGATGGTAGTATTGATAAGAGTTATGGAATTCATGTAGCCAAATTAGCTAAATTACCAGATGAATTGATAAAAAGAGCAGATGAAATATTAAAAATATATGAAAATAAAGAACAAAAGAAAGAAATATATGTTCAGGAAGCACTTCCTCTTTACGAAGTAGAAGTAAAGTCAAATATTGAAGAAGAAATTAAAAAAATTAACCCTTTAGAAATGACTCCAATTGAAGCTATGAATTTTCTATATAAACTTAAGGAAAAATTGAGGTAGTTAAATGAATAATGTAGAAGAGTTAGAATTATTAAGAAAAAAAATAATAAGAAAAGAAATAATAATGAGTTTAATTATTATTTCGATTGTAGTTTTAATTATGATGAATACATCTGCATTTCAATTTGTTGTTATTACAATATTTTTAGGTATTATAATAACTACTGCTATAAATAGTAAAGATACTAAAAGATTTATTGAAATATATAAAAAAATTGTTATATTAGACAGTTTAGAGAAAGTGTTTAAAAATATTACCTATTTACCTAATGAAGAGATGGATTATTATAAAATAGCTAATACTAATATGATGTATATGGGAGATTATTATCACTCTAATGATTATATTAAAGGAGAATATAAGAATATAAATTTTGAGCTTGCAGATGTAGAGATTGAAGATGAATATACAGATAGTGATGGAGATACACATAGAATTACTATTTTTCAAGGTCAATGGTTTATATTTGATTTTAATAAGAGTTTTAAATCAGATATCCAGGTTTGTGAAAAAACATTTGGAAATGCTAAAAGAAAAAACCAAAAATATGAAAGTAAATTTAAAAAAGTAGAACTTGAATCATTAGAATTTAATAGAAAATTTAATGTTTATGCTAAAGAGGAAATAGAAGCTTATTATATTTTAACACCTAATATGATGGAAAGAATATTAAATGTTAATGAAAAAATTAAAGGTGATTTATTATTTTGTTTTATAGATAATAAATTACATATCGGATTATATAACAATAGAGATTTATTTGAACCTAATATTCATAAAAAAATCAATCTTGAAAGAGATACATTAAAAACAATGGAAGAATTAAATATAATTACTAATTTTATCGATTTGATGAATTTAGATAATGATTTATTTAGAAGGGAGGTATAAAATGAATATAGTAATAATTATGATTTTAGTTTTATTAATTTTAGTAATTTGGTATATTTCAGTTAATAACAAATTAAATAGAATGTTAGTTAAAATTGATGAAGCAAGTTCAGGAATTGATGTTGCTTTAACTAAAAGATATGATGTTTTAACTAAAATGATGGATACTGTTAGAGCTTATGCTAAGCATGAGAAGGAAACTTTATTTGAAGTTATCAATTTAAGAAAAGGAATGACTTTAAAAGAAAAATCGGACGCTAATGATAAGATGAATTATAATTTTGACAAAATTCAAGTTATAGCTGAAGCTTATCCTGAATTAAAATCAAGTGAAAATTATAAAACTTTACAACAATCTATTCTTGAAGTTGAAGAACACTTACAAGCTGCTAGAAGAATGTATAACGCTAATGTTTCTGCTTATAATCAAGCAATTGCTGTTTTTCCAAACAGTTTAATAGCAAATAGTAGAAACTTTGTTAAAAAAGATTTTTTTGAGGCTGAAGGTTCTAAAAAACAAGATGTAAAAATCGATTTAAACTAGTTTAACTAGTTTTTTTCTTATTTTTAATGATAATCCTTTTTAATTTCATTTATTCATGATATAATTATTTATGGAAAAAGGAGATATTTATGGAACTTAATAGAAGTGAACTAAGAAAAAAAATAATGACAATTTTATATCAAATGAATGTCTATGATAAAAATAAAATAAGTTATAATGCTGAAGATGTTATAAAAGAAGTTTTAGAAATAGATAATGAATTCGTTAAAGATATCGTTTATGGAGTTATAACATATAAAGACGAATTAGATTCTTTAGCAAATAAATATATGAATAATTGGACAATTGATAGATTAGGCAATACTGATATTGCTATTTTAAGAATGGGTATTTATGAACTTTTATATACTAACACACCACATATCGTATCTATTAATGAAGCGGTTGAACTTGCTAAAAACTATAGTGATGATGATGTTGTAAAAATGATTAATGCTGTTTTAGATAAAATATATAAGCATGAGGTATTAAATGAGCGATAAATACTTATCTGTAAGTACAATTAGTCGCTATATCAAACATTTACTAGATACAGATAAAAATTTACAAACGATTTTCATCAAAGGTGAAATATCAAATTTAAAGCAACATAGTAGTGGTCATATATATTTTTCACTTAAAGATGAAACATCAAAAATTAATGCTATAATGTTTAGTAATAATGCTAAAAAACTAAATTTTGTTCCAACTGATGGAACTAAAGTTTTAGCAATTGGAAGAGTTAGTTTATATGAAGCTACTGGTAATTATCAAATATATATAAATGAAATGCTTGAAGATGGAGTAGGTAATTTATATATTGCTTTTGAAAAATTGAAAGAAAAATTATCAAAAGAAGGATTATTTCAAGAAAAATATAAAGTGCTAATTCCTAAATATCCTGCTAAAATAGGTGTTGTAACAGCTAATACAGGAGCAGCTATAAAAGATATAATATCAACAATTAAAAGAAGATATCCAATTGCCGAGGTATATTTGTTTTCAAGTTTGGTACAAGGAGAACAAGCTAAATATGATTTGGTAAAAAAAATAGAGCAAGCTGACCAATTTGGGGTTGATGTTATTATAGTTGGTCGTGGTGGTGGAAGTATTGAGGATTTATGGCCTTTTAATGAAGAGATTGTTGCAAAAGCAATATTTGATTGCAAAACACCTATAATAAGTGCTGTTGGTCATGAAATCGATTATACAATTGCTGATTTTGTTGCTGATTTAAGAGCCCCAACACCAACAGGAGCAGCAGAAATTGCTGTACCAAATATTATAGATATAATAAGTCATTTAAATCATTTAAAAATAAGATTAAATGAAAGTATTTTAAAAAATTTAAATTTAAAAAAATTATATTTTGATAGTTTAAGAAACTCATATATAATTAAAAATCCTAATTTTATATATGAAAATAAAAGACAAAAATTAGATTTAATCGAAACTACATTAAATAGTAATATTTTATTGAAATTAGAGAATAATAAAAAAGAAATTAATAATTTACTCATTCAGTTAGATTTACTAAATCCTTTAAATATATTGAAAAGAGGGTATTCATTAACATACAAAAATAACAAAATTGTTAAAAGTATTAAAAATATAAAAGAAAAAGATAATTTAACAATTAAATTATCTGATGGAAATATTAATGTAGTAGTTAGGAGCGTAGAAGATGAAATTTGAAGAAAAAATCAAAAAATTAGAAGAAATTGTTAATTTTTTGGAAAATAATAACAATGATTTAGAAGATTCAATTAAAAAATACACTGAAGCTATGAATTTAGTTAAAGAATGTGATGAACAATTAAAAAATATTGAAGGTACAATTACTAAAATGGTTAGTGAAAATGGAGAAATAAAGGATTTAGTTTTAGAGGACTAAATCCTTTTTAAAAAAGAATCTATAATCTCATTTTAGATTCTATATATTCTTCAGTACCATTTAAAACACCTTCTATGTATGTTGTTACTAATCCTTGTTCTAGCAATGCTGTAGCGTATAATAAGGAAGAACTCTCCCCGATTGTGAAACTTGCTGTTGTTACTAGTGTTATGTTCATCAAAATGCCGATTCCTGGCACTAAAAGTTTAAACATATTTGGTATTTTTAATCTTCCACTTTTTAATTCTAGAATAATTACTTCATTATTTTCCATACTATCTATTTTCTCTTTCTATTATTTTTTGTTTTTGCTTTTCACATTCATCTATTTCTATTTCTGTTTGTTTTACCTGTCCAAAATTGATTGACATTAAGCTTGCTGTTAATACAGTGAAAACAACATTTGAAAAGTTTGGTTTTAAGACAAATCCATACAATATTCCATTACTGACTGTGTTTAATGCCCATAAACAACCGAGTATACTAGATGTTTTCTTTCTTATTTTTAAACTACCAATTTGTAAGCTTAAAATCTCTATTTCTTCATTGTCCATACTATTCTCCTTAAGTGTTAATTATAATAACATAATAAAATTAGATTGTCAAATTTACATATTTTTTAAAATTCAATTCATAATAATAGTGTAGTCTATATCCAAAAAAGGAGATGTTTGGGATGGTCTTAAAAAAAACATTTTGCTTTCTTTTAACATTTTTATTACTTCCAATAAACATACTTGCTTATTCAGACTACATAATTGCTAGTGGTGAGAATATTGGAATCGAACTTAATACCGATGGCGTTATGGTCGTTGGTTTTTATAAGGTCGATAATCATGATATTGCTGCTACTTCCGGGTTGGAAATAGGAGATATTATAACAAATATCGATGATAAGAAAGTTGATTCAATATCCAGTTTAGTAAAGGCAATTAATGAAAGTAACGGTCAAATAAAAATTAGCTATGTTAGAGATAATATAACTAATTATACCAATTTAAAACTATATAAAGACAATAATACTTATAAAACTGGTATTTATGTTAAAGATAGTGTTTCTGGAATTGGGACACTAACTTTTATTGACCCAAATACTAAGTTATTTGGTGCTTTAGGGCATGAAATTACTGATAAATCTACTGGCAAGGTATTAGAAATCAGTGATGGTAAAATATACGCGTCTAATGTTACTAACATTAAACCGAGTATTAATGGTTCTCCAGGAGAAAAAAATGCACAGTTGTTTGTATCCGAGGTTAATGGTAGTATATTTGAAAACACTATAAAAGGAATATTTGGAAACTATACAGGTTCATTAGATAAAAAACTTTACAAGGTAGCAAAACCATCCGAAATAACAAAAGGAAAAGCACAATTTATGACAGTATTGGAAGGAAAAAAAGTTGAATTTTTTGATATTAATATCATAAAAATTAATAATTCCCAATCAACCAAAAATATTTTATTTGAAATTACCGACAAAAATCTTTTAAACAAAACAAACGGAATTGTTCAGGGTATGAGTGGTTCACCAATTATTCAAAATGACAAGATAATAGGAGCAGTAACACATGTCGTAGTTGACAATCCGACTAAAGGATACGGTATATTCATAACTAATATGTTAGAAGAAGCAGAAAACTAAGAGTGAAATATTCACTCTTTTATATTGATAAATTTTGTTTGTTAACTATGATTTAAAAAAACAAATAATTTTAAAATTTATAAATCATTTATATAAAATCTAGATTTAATGTTAAAAAGGCTGTTAGATTAGTACTTTGACAAATAAACTATAATAATATATAATATCAACTAGGAGTTTGATGCATGAAAAAAATTAATTTAAGGGAATTATTTTGGATTTTTATGATTAGTTGTATTTTAGGATGGGCAATTGAAGTTTTATTTGCTTATATAACTATGGGAACATTTCAAAATAGGTCATCATTTATCTATGGTCCGATTGGTGGGGCTTACGGATTTGGTTCAATCGTTTTAACAATTTCTTTATATAAATTTAGAAATTGTAGTAATTTAAAAGTGTTTTTTATTTCCTTTTTAGTTGGGACTATATGGGAATATATAATGTCTTTCGGTATGGAATTATTTTTAGGATTTTCAGCGTGGGATTATAGTTGGCAATTTTTAAATATAAATGGTAGAGTATGTTTACTATATTCTATATTTTGGGGATTTCTTGGCTTATTTTGGATTAAGTTATTTTATCCATTCTTAATCAAAATAATTGATAAAATACCAAAATATTTTGGGGATATTACAATGTTTTTCCTAATAATATTTTTAATATCTGATGCTAGTATTACATTTTTAGCTACTAACAGATTAAAAGAAAGACACAATAATATAAAACCAGATGGATGGTTGGATGTACTACTGGATAAATATTATACTGATGACTATTTAAAGAAGGTTTTTCCTGGACATTATGACAGAATAAAATAACCTTTTTTTCTTTTAAAAAATGGTATAATAATTCATAGGAGGTATTTATGTTAAAAGAATTTAGAGAATTTATAAATAGGGGAAATGTTGTTGATTTATCTGTCGGTGTTATTGTTGGTGGGGCATTTGGAAAAATAGTATCATCTTTAGTAGATAATGTTTTAATGCCAATTATTGGTATCGTAATAGGTGGTATTGATTTTTCTAATTTGTCTATAACTTACAAAGATGCTAATATTGCATATGGTCTATTTTTACAAAATGTTATTGATTTTTTAATCATTGCTTTTTGCATATTTTTATTAGTAAAATTTTTAAATAAGATTACTAGAAAAAAAAGTACTGAAGAAAAACCGACCGAACCTGTTGCTCCAAAACCATCTGAGGAAGTATTGTTATTAACAGAAATAAGAGACTTATTAAAAAAAGAAACCAAAACAGCAAAAAATAGTAAAACAAAAAAATCCTAATAAAGGATTTTTCAAATTAATATTAAACTTGCTACTACTGAGCCAATCATTATAATTAAAAAGAAAATAGCAAAACCTTTTTGTACTTTTGGATTCAATTAACTCACCTCAATATTATTATAATATATTTTTGATAATTTTGGAATATTATTTTAAAAATTTAATATGATTAGTTAGAGGTGAAATAATGAAACTTAAAAATCATATTAAATTGGACAAGAATTTACTTATTTTTTTAATTGTACTTTTGATTGTAGGAATTATATCTGGTTCTTTATTTGTAACTCTTCTAAGTAGCAGTGATAAGGCATTGGTAACTGATTATTTAAATAGTTTTTTAGATAAACTATCAAATCATCAACTTGATTATTTATATGTGTTTAAAAATTCTATTATCAGTAATATCATTTTAGTAATTTCTATTTGGCTACTTGGAATTTCTGTAATTGGGCTTCCGGTTATGCTTGCATTATATTTTTATAAAGCTTTCATTCTAGGTTTTAGTGTGGGAAGTATTATTGCTAATTATCATATTAAAGGTATTATATTTGGACTTGTATATGCAATAGGTCAAGCCATTTTAATATTCGGTCTAATTATTTTATTAATATATGCGATGAGTTTTTCTTTTAAAATAATAAATTGTATTTTGAAGAAAAAACCATTAGATTTTCGTTTGATTATTAATAAATATGCTTTTATTTTAGGAATAATTGTCATAATAACTTTAATCGGATGCGTATATGATAGTTATCTAATGCCTATTATATCAAGTAGTCTTGTAAATATTATAAGATAAATTATTTAATATTGTTTTAAAATGTGTTATAATGTTCTTGGTGATTTTACATGAAAAAAGTAGTAATAGGTATGTCTGGTGGGGTAGATAGTAGCGTAGCTGCTATCTTATTAAAAGAACAAGGCTATGAAGTTATTGGCCTTTTTATGCGTAACTGGGATTCTACAATTAACAATGATTTTTTGGGTAATCCTAATATAGATAATAATATATGTCCTCAGGAACAAGACTATAATGATGCTTTGGAAGTATGTAATAAAATTGGTATTTCACTTCATAGAGTTGATTTTGTAAAAGAATACTGGGATTACGTTTTTGAATATTTTTTAGATGAGTTAAAAAAAGGTAGAACTCCAAATCCAGATTTAATGTGTAATAAATATATTAAATTTGACATGTTTATAAAAGAAGCTTTAAAATTAGGAGCCGATTATATTGCTACTGGTCATTATGCATTATTAGAAGATGGAAAATTAAAAAAAGCATATGATTTGAATAAGGATCAGACATATTTTCTAGCACAAGTGCCTAAAGAAAAATTTAAAAATGTAATTTTTCCATTAGGAAAAATAGATAAACCAGAAGTAAGAAAAATTGCTTTAAAATACAATTTAATTACAGCTAAAAAGAAAGATTCTACTGGTATATGTTTTATTGGAGAGAGAAATTTTAAAAATTTTTTAGAAAACTATTTACCAAATATACCTGGAAAGATTGTTAATATTGACACTAATGAAGTATTAGGAGAACATATAGGATTGATGTATTATACAATTGGACAAAGACGAGGGTTAAATGTTGGTGGGACTTTAGATAGATTATTTGTAGTTGGTAAAGATTTAAATAAAAATATATTATATGTTGCAATAGGTGATGAAAACGAGAAGTTAAAAAGCGATATGGCAATAATTGATAATATAAATTGGTTGAGTGATAGTAAACCTAATAAATGTATGGCAAAATTCAGATATCGTCAAAATGATAATCCGGTTGAGCTTATTTATCATGATGATTATATTGTTGTAAAATATCCTCAGAGAATTAAAGCAGTGACGCCAGGACAAGCATGTGTCTTATATTTAGATGATGAATGTATCGGAAGTGGAATTATAAAAGAAGTATATAAAAATAATGAGAAATTATGGTATTTATAATTTCTTTTTTTAACCTTTACTTTACACTTGACATTTGACAATAATGTGATACAATGTTATTGGGAGGTTTTAAGTAATGGACAGATTAAATGAAATATTAAAAGAATTAGGAATTTCCAAGGTAAAATTAGCAAAATTTTTAGGTGTATCTAGGCAAATGATATATAATTATTTGGAATTAGATAACATCAATAAATGGCCTAAAGATAAAAAAGTATTATTGTTAAATTTATTAGGTATAAAATCTGTTGAAGAAATCGATGATATTAAGGTAGATACTGATTATATATATGAAGTAGATGCTAGACTAAATACTGTATGTACTAAAATTGCTGCTGAACCGATTGTTGATACCGGCGAATTATATGATGGATTAACTAATAAACAAAAACAATTGTTACAAGATATTACTTTATTGATTAAAGAACAATTTGAAGAAAACGATGAAAATGGAGAAGCATATAATACATATAAATATTTATATCATTACTTACAAGCCATGGAATCTTCACCTGAATTAAAATATATTTTAGGTTATGTTTCTAAAGCAACAGGATATACTAAACCGATGGAATTTGCATTTGACGAAGATGAACAATTCTTATTTGAAAGTATACTTTTCTCAGCTTTTTCATTGTATCAGGGTGGGGGAGCATCAAAAACAAAAATTGCTGCTGCACATGAAAGATTTGTTGCTCAAATTGAACACAAAATGGAAGAAAAACTTAGTCGAACCATGGAATTAAATGCTACAAAAGTTCAGGCCTTAAGAGAACTAGGGTATACCGAAATTAATGAGCAGAATGCCGCAGAAGTTTTAGAAAAAATGGCAGAAATTCAGTCTCGTAAAGTTACAAATTAAAATAAAATTAACTATCAATATAAAAAGATTGTTACCAATAATAATAGGTTACAATCTTTTTAATTAAATATTTATAAACTATCTGTCCAACTTTGATAATCAAATCCGTCAGAGTTATTTTTTTTATTTACTATTTCATTCGAATTAGATTCGTTTTCAATATTGTTTTCTTTATTTAGTTCTTTTTTAATTCTGTTTATAACATATTCTTTTTCATTAGGATAACAAGTATAAAATTTCATTAATTTAATACCAGTATCATTACAAATTTTTTGTATTTTTAAATCTCTATCTTTCCTTGAAAGTTCATTATGTGTTTTATCATTAATTTCAATCAACAATAACAATTCTTTATAGTCTTTTGAAAAAATGGCAAAATCAATATTTCTAAATAATTCACTATAATATTTATTATTATTTATTTTCTTTATTATACTGGCAAGATTAATTTGAGGCATTATTTCATATTCTTCTTTTAGTTCTTCTAATATTTTGTAAAATTTAAACTCATAATTACTCATTAGAGGTTTTTGTTCATATATAGTTATATTATCATTATTATTTTCTTCAGGTGTTATATCATATTCTTTAATAATATAATCAATATTTTTGTTAAATGCTGATTTATTTTTTTTAGATTCTTTTTTTAATGCCTTCCATAATATTATTAACAATAAAAAGAATATTATTGCTAATATATCAGTTAATTCTGGTACCATCATTCTATCTTCCTCCTTAATTCACTACTTCCGATAATCTATAGTAATACGGTTTTAAAGGTGCCGATAATGTAAAGGAGATTGAAGATGTTAAAGATTAACTATAAAGGTTATGAAATATCACAATTAAGTAATAATCATGTAATTATATTCAAAGATAATCAAATGGTGTTTCATAGTGAGGTCGATATAAAATTAAATAAAGATGGGCTAAAAAATGTACTGGAGCATTATTTTAAATTGAATGATTTGTTAGAAAAATAATAGGAGATGATAAATAATGATAACAAATAGAATTTATGAAAAATTAAATAATAATATAGATGTTGACTTTGAAGAATATTACTTTTCTGATTTAGAATTAGAAAACGAAAGATTGAAAAGAAAAGTTAAAAAATTAAAAAGAAAAATAAGAAAGTTAAAAAATAAAAATTACGATAAACAAGATGAATTTGTAATATATTTACAAAAGAAGAAATCTGACTATGCAGGAGCTAATTTTCCTAAAGATGATTTATTTGATGAAGTACAAGAAATTTTAGAAAAGTATAATGAAGTAACTGGAGTATTTGATAGATGGGAAAAAGAAGTTTCTAGTGCATTAGATAAAGATATAGAAAATTTTATTAAAGAATTTTATGAGCTAATGCAAAAAACAACCAATTAAGGTTGTTTTTTTTATTATATGCTTGTAACTTCGTTTAAGAGAACCCCCAGTGAATTAAACGAAGTTACAAGGTTAGTTATTATTTTTTTTCCATTTATTATATTCACTTAAAACTATTAATATCATATTAAGTGTATCTTTTTGATTTTCTAACATCATGTCAGTTTCATGTTGATTTTTAGCTTCATTATTTTCTTTTAGCGATGGTATTATATTTTCGTAAATGTGTTTTTCAAATTTTTTAAAATTTTCCATTTTATCATCTCCTTTCTAATATATTTTTACTTCTAGGATAAGGTTTTTTTTCATTGGTAAGACCTAATATATAATCTACTGAAGTATTATAAAATTTTGATAATTCTATTAATATTTTTGTTGGTATATCGTTTTTTCCTATTTCATATTGATTATATCCAGTTTGTGACATATTTAATACTTGTCCTATTTGTTTTTGTGTTAAATCTTTATCTTCCCTTAAATCTCTTATTCTTCTATACATAAAAAACCTCTTTTCCTATAACATTATAAAATAACTTAAAATAAGTTATTGACATTTAACTTAAAATAAGTTAAAATATTTATAGATAACTTAAATTAAGTTAAAAAGAAAGAGGTTAAAGGAAATGAAAGAAATATTAAAAGCAAGAACAATGCAATTATTTATAGTCATAGTGTTGTTGTCATGTTGGTTTTTAGTTTAGGAGGTGGAAGAATGAAAAAAGTATTAAATAAAATTAGAAAGAAAATTAAAGGGTTAAGTAGGTTAGATTCATTTCTTCTGAAGCTTCTATGTTTTGATTTGATGCTGATTGCAATAGTTATTATTCAACATTTTGTTATGAATTAGAGGAGTTTTTGGTAATTAATGAAAAAAATTAAAAAGTTTTTAAATAAATTGTGTTCGGAAACAACTCTTTGTATTATAATTGTATTTATTTTCAGTCTAATTTTCAGTTTAGCTGAGGGGACACCACTATGGCTTACATTTATTTTATTTTTATTAATTTTTATTTAATAATTAAGGAGGTATGAAGATGTTAACTAAAATATGGAATATAAAAGAAATAACATTAAGTGAATGTTATCATTTAAATAATTTCTATGATATAGAAATAACTGTAAAAAATGGTAAGGTGGTGTTGAGCCAGTGAGTGAAACGATAGTGAACACTGAAGATGTAAAAATAATGTTAAAAGATGGACAAGCAGTGTTAGAAATTAAGAAGTAAGAAAAATATTCAACCACTTTTGAATTGTTAGGCATTTTTGCGTAGGGTATTTAAGGGTAGCAAAAATGTTGGTATTTTCGAAGAAAATAAACAATTTGAAAGTGGACAATACCCTAAAAAAAGTAACTTGTTTGTAAGTTGCTAACTGGGAATGACATTTAAATAAAATAAACCATCCCTAAAATTAAAATAAAACTTTAACCTAATATTCGATTAATGTGAATCCGATGTCATTCTTAGTTAGGTGCTTATAAGCACATAGAGAGGAGAAAAGAGTATGGAAAGAAATGACTTAGTAAATGTAAGAATATTGTTTGTAGGGCAATATAAAGAGGGGAAAAAGTCAATGGTTAAATTTGCTCTCGATAGTGAAGATACTAAAAATTCAAAAGGGTTTTTAGTAATTGACCAATGGTTTGATAATAATAAACCATTCAAAAATATATCTAGTGACTTAATAGGTGTAGAAATGCAAGGTGTTGTCGATTATAAACAAACATATGGTGCAAATGCTGTTTTAAGTTTAATAGAGTTATACGATGAAAACGGCGATAATCTTTTGGCTTAATCCAAAAACTGGTGTTATATACCACAAATTATATTCTAATGTTATGAATTACGAAGTAGGGCAAGAAAACCAATTTGAACACGTAATAATAGCAATAGGAATAATAAAAAATAGGAAACTACAAGTTTTCGAAAAAGGTTCTGAAATATTGTATATTAAGAACAAAGAAAAAGTTAAAAATAAAATTATTGATAAAATAATTTATAAACTAAATAAGATGAAAGGTTGATATTATGACTGAAGAGGAATTAGCACTATTACAAGCAATAGATTATAAGTTAGAATTTATAATTAGCTTCTTTTTATTCTTATTTGTTATTTTAGTATTTTTTATCTTTTGCAGATTTTTAGGAAAATGTATAGGTTAGTTATTAAATTTTACATCGTAAAATTTGATATATAAATTAATAGAAAGGAGACCAAATCAATGGGAAATAACGAAACTGGACAAGTTGCCGCACAAGAAACACAAGCACAAGAAACAGTTGACTATAGCCAAAAAGCACTTGAAAATGTTAATACTTTAATTGGAAAAGTAGATTTCAGTATATTTATGACATTGTTAGTTGCTGTTATTGGTGCGACTTTAGGTGTTACTGTTGGTATGACAGCATTTAAAAAAGGTGTTGCATGGCTTAAAAGAGGAATTAGACATGCAGGGTAACTAGTAGAAGTTTTTAAAACTTCTTCTGTGGGGGAAAGAAGTTAAAAAAAGATTTTCCGAATATGATAAACTCCGTTCTAAAGGAAACAAAATATAAAAAACAAGTATTAAGTAATTGTCAATACAAACATGGAATAGCGGAGCATTTGAAAATGTGAGCATATGTCGTGAAAGTGTATTGACAATTTTTAAATACAATAAAAGAAAGGAAAATAAAAGTGAAAGAAGAACAAGAATATATGTTAGATATATATGGTCAATTGATTCCAGTAAAATACATTTTCAATTCAGAAAAGAAAGATAAAAGATATTATGAAAAATTAAGGAGAGAAGAGAGGCGAAAGAATGGCATTAGTAAAAAAAAGTAAAATACCAACTAACTATGTTTTGCCAGTAAAAATAGAGCATAGGAATGGTGTTACAGCTATGAATTATTATTATGAAGATAAAAAGGCATTGTATAAGGCTTACAATCAATTAAAACATATAAAAGGTATAATTAAACCATTATACCCAGTAATTTACGAATAAGGTGTATAAAATGAAAAAAATAAAAGAAATAATAATAAAATTAAAAAATTATATAGAGTGGGGGTGTAGTAATCTTGAAGAAATATTTACTGAACACGATATGTATGATATTTTTAACGATAGTAATAACAATATTACCAAATTATAAAGTTAATGCTTTAACTATAAATGGAATAGATTTTCCAGAATTTCCTGGAGATAATAATGATAGTTATGTTTTATATTATTCAAGTAGTAGTTATAATGATGGTATTCCATTTGGTTATAATTTAGTAACATTTAATAAAGATAATATAAAGTATGTAAATTTTCAAGTTCGTTCTTCAGTAACAAGACTAGGTTTTTATAAAGATTTTTGTTTTGATGATTGTTCTTTATATGATGTAAAAACTGATGAAGAAGATTATAAAGTCTACAATTTAAATAATAGTTCTTGGGAGTTAAAAACAAAAACTAGTGATAAAAACCAGTTTAAGCCATCAGCTAATACAATCTTATCTTCTAATATTACAATATATGTTTCAGATGGTACTTATGATAATTCAACTTTATATAAAAGTGATGAGAATGTTGTAAGTACAAGAACTAAAAATATTAATGGAAATATCACAGAATTTACTATAAATCCACCAACAAGTTTAGAAGATATTAAAAATCACGTTGTTTATAGTCCAATTAAAAGTAGTTCAATTAGATTTGAAGATAATGTTGTTAATGATTTAGATAATAGAAATGTAAACTTATTAAAAGTAGATTTTAATGATATATATAATTCTAATTATAAATATCAAATAAGTTTTGACAACAAAAATTGGATTGATGTTACTGATACTATTATAACAAATGATAATCACTATATAATTTATTCATTAATGGCTAATACAACCATATATGCAAAAGTATTATCACAAGATAATGAAGAAATAGATATGAACAATAAAACAATTGATAATTTAAACGATTACCAGTTAATTAAATCAGTATCTTCAACAGATACATTAAATATATATTCAATTGATTTCAGATTAAAAAATATTCAAAATACAATGGGTTATGAACATTATACAACTAAAATTAAATTACAATATGGTTCAAATGACCATACGAATAAAAATAGACCATATTATTTAGATTATTCAATAACTGGTCTAGATAATGATGGTATGGATTTAGATATAGATTTAACTGATTATTACGATGTCCAAATTAATAATAATGAATATTATTTAGGAGATTATGAAAGTTTTTTATATTATGATTTAGTACAAATTAAACCTTTATTACCGAACAAAGTTAAACAATTAAAGGTAAGTTTTTATTTTAGTAATTTAGATAACTATTATATACATTGTTATACTACAAATACAAAAAGTCAAACTGAAATTAGATTCACAGAAAGTTTGTTTAAAGATTATGTATTATATCAATTTCCAAGTGGTTTTGATTATGCGTTAATAAGACCTAAAAGTTTTCAAACTAGTAATGGTAGTTTAATAGCAGACGCTTATTATTTCAATAGTGGAGTATTAGAAATGACTACATTTGATTTTAAAAATAATGATATTTCAACTATATTTGATACAACTATGGACAAAAGCAATTATTTGATTGAGGGAAATAACGTAAAATTTAATTTTACAAGTGATGAAGATAATAATGTTTATCCTGCTTTATATTTAAGAAAAGAAGTTTTTTGTAATATAGAAATTGGTTATAATGATGTTTTGTATACATTTGGTACTAGAAGATATTTTTGTGTAAATGAAAAAAAACGTATTCCAAGTGCAACGTTTTACGTTCATAAAGATTTTTATGTAGAATTTATCAACAAAAATACATTAGAAACAAAAGTTGTTAATATTGATAAAGGGGATTTTGAAGATAAAAACAATTTAGAACTTACCCAAGATTTTAAAAATAAAGTTAATGAAAAATACCCAGAAGAAGAGGCAAGTAGTTTAGGCGATATCAGTAATTTTATTAACAATCTTAAAGAAAGCTTTTTAGGAAAATTTAAATTTATAGGACAATTAAAAGAAATTTACGATATATTTAATATTAATATATCAGAAGATACAGAGCCACCAAATTGGACTATTAATGTAGAATTTAAGCCTTTAGGTATTAAATATGAAAACTTAAAAGTAATAGATTTTAGTTTTTTTGAAGAATATAAAGAGTTATTGTTTAATTTTGAAAAATTATTTTTAAGTACTTTTACTATTATCGGTATAGTTAGAAATATAAAGAAGGGAAGTGATTAAATGGGTACTGTAGCCATATTTTCAGCATTAGGTTCTTTTGCATTTTCAGCAATAAAAGGATTAGTAAAAAAAGCAGTAAATATTTCTTTATATGTAGCACTTGCTATTGCTGTATTATCTTTATTACCATTTGATATTGCTATTCCAAATTTCTTAATAGAAATATTAAAAAGTGATTTTTTAAAGAATTTATTACAATCTATATCATATTTTTTTCCAGTAGCATTTGCTTTAAAATGTTTAGCAATATTATTTTTATCTAAATATTACGGTTTAATAAAAGATTTATTAGTAAAAATATATAGAATAATAGTAGGTGGTTTAAATGGAAATTAATTTTGGAAAAATATTACTAGACATTTTTAAAACATTGTTTTCAATGTGTAGGGGCTTAATTTTCCCTTGTTTGATAGGTCTAGGTATATTTATATTACTTTTATTGTTTTGGCTTATATACTTTACTAAATTTAAGGGTATTCATAAAATAAAACCATATTATGAAAAATATAAAGAACCAAATATATTATATAAAATATTTGTTCAATTACCAAAACAAATGGTGTATGACTATTTAAATGCAAATCCATATGATTTTAATGAATATGGAATCCATATGGTTTGTGGTAAACAAGGAGCGGGTAAAACAATTACAGCAGTTTATTTATTAAATAAATGGAAACATATTTACCCAGAACTAAAAGTACAAACAAATTGTGATATTAAATTTCAAGATGCAGAACTAACACATTGGAAACAATTAATCGGAATGGACAATGGAACAAAAGGAGTTGCTAACTTAATAGATGAAATCCATACATGGTTTAGTAATCAAGAAAGTCAAGATTTACCACCAGAGGTATTAGGGGAAATCTCACAACAAAGAAAACAAAGAAAAGCAATAATCGGAACAGCCCAAGTATTTGGTAAAATTGCAAAACCATTAAGAGAGCAAACGCATTATGTTTATAGACCACATACATTCTTTGGTTGTTTAACAATAGTTTTTAAAGCTGATGCGAATAGTTACGACAGTGAAAAGGACAAGTTTAAAAAAGGCAAAGGCGTTTTCTTCTTTGTTCATACAAAGGAATTACGAGAGGCTTATGACACTTATAAAAGGATTTCAAGGTATAAAAATACCAAGTTTTCAAGAAGTTTAATTAGCGGTACCCTCACAAGCGAGAGCCGTGAGGGTACGGAATAAACTTTGAAACTTTGTTTAAACCTGGATTCTAAAAAGTGTTGTAAAAATGTAGAAAGGAGTTGCGTGAATTATGGAAAATAATTCACTTGAGACCCCCGTTACTAATAGGGGGGTTACACATACAATAGACAATTCAAAAGTCTTTGATTTTAAAGGGGAAATCAACAAGTTAGGACAATATATACTTTTTGATTGGTTTCAGTTCACTATTCCAATAAAACGAGATGATATTTTATATAGTGAAACGCAGTTTTCAGTTTTTTATAAAGAAAAAGGAGAAATGTATATATATGATAATTTAACTAAATTTCAAGTTAAAATATGGGGATTATTCAAAGACCTATTTAACATTGAAAAACAAGATTTATTTTTTGAAGATAAAGGTATAAATGGTTATAGTCATTGTATAAGCTATGATAACATTAGAATGTATTTTAGTCCTAGTCAACCACATATGGGAATAAATGTTTTAATGAGTGGTCAAGGTTGTAGAGATTTTGACATATTAGGATTAGATTATAAAGAATTAGTAAAAAAAGTAAACGATTTAGGCGGTAAGTATAATAGGGTAGATATAGCAATCGACGACTTTAGTAATGAATATTTTTCTTTAAGTAAAATTAAGTATTATATAGAACATAAACGAGTAATAAGTAAGTTTAGAACATACTTTCATATGAGAAAAGGAATAATTGAAAATAATGTGATTTTGGGGGACACATTACAATTTGGCTCTAGAGCAAGTTTAGTTCAAATAACTTTCTATGATAAATTACAAGAAAGAAAGAATAATAATTACATTGTAAGAGATGATGTTAAATACTGGGTAAGAACTGAGTTAAGATTTAGAAATGAAAAAGTATCAGAATTGTTCGAATATTATTTAAATTCAACAAGTTTAAATCAGTTTGTAAAAGGTGTTTTAGGCGAATATATGAGATTTTTAAAGAAAAATGGAAGTGATGATAATAAATGGCGTTGGGAAACAGCCCAATGGTGGACAGACTATCTAGAAAACATGAACAAGATAAAGTTTGTTCCAGCGACATTAGAAACAAGTATATCAAGAAAAAAGAATTGGATTAATGATTCAACAAGTAAAAGTGCATTCATGTGTTTAATTGCTGATTTACCTAATTTAGCAGTAGATGATCATACAACTGATTATTTATACCAATATTTTCAATTCGGATTTGATAAAATAAAAGATAAAGATTTACAATTGATTAATACTTATAGAATAAGTAAAGGCAAATTGCCAATTGAACGAGAACAAATGGAAGATTATGTAAGGGACTTTAAAGACCAAATTATAGCAATGGAAGAAGTAACTTTAGATGAGTTAAACGCAAGAAATGACAAGTTAGATACTACTTCCGATAATCTATATTATGTTAATTTATATATTTTAAAATCACTATTTTATTCTATTTATATAATGTTATATCTGTTAAATAAACTAATTTAATTTCTTTATCGCAGTTAACTATTTTTTCATTATTTTGTTTTAATTCATATAAACATGATATTGCTTTTTCATCATTATAAACTATTATTATATACTCGTTATTTGTATCTTTATCATAATACTTATAATAATCACTGTGATTATAATGATTAACATTTATTTCTGTAAATATATAATTTAAAATTGAAATTACAAATGGAATAAATATAAAAAGAGTTAATAACGAAATTATCAAAATATCATCAATGACTCCACTTTTTTCTTTGTTACTATCAGATATAAAATCAATGAAGTCATCTATAAATTTTTTACATGATAACCAAAATATAAAAATTAAAAAATCAATGCCGATAGCAAAAAGAACGTTTTGAAAAAATGATGTTGTATAAATATTACCATAATAGTTTAAAAAACATACTGAGAAAAGAATAAAAAAATGTTTAATAGCCCAAAACTTCAAGTAATCAAAGCTAAAAAATATTTTAACTTTTTTTAAAAATGGTTTGTTTTTCTTTTTAAAGAATACATAGTATTGTAAATAATATAAAATAACTGAAATCAACAGTATAAATACACATATAATATCAAAAATAAATGCATTTATATTAAAATTATCAATTAATATCAAATCAAGTGGTATATTATAGTAATGATAAATTGACGTTTTTAATACAAATTTATAATAACCATATAGTATAATTAATAAACTAACAATTAATCCTACAAATGCGACAAAATCGTTTTTAATACTATTATTAATTCCTGTTTTTAGTTTTTTTTTAATATCATAAAGCATAATACTCTACTTCCCTTCTTTACTACGAAAAAAAAGCAGTATTAAACAAAAGTCAATACTGCTAACTTATAGATATATTATATCTTTAAATTTGCATTTTGTCTATATTTTTATAAAAATTTTAAAAAAATAATATTTTATGAATAATATTAATTTTTTTGTAAATATTATTATTGGGTGATAAAGGATGAAAAAACAAAGTCTAAAAAACAGCAAATCATGTAAAGATGCTAACACTAATAAAAGTGCTAATAGACAAAGTTCATTTGACGCTAATACAAATTGTAGAGCAAATGAATCAGATACAAGAAGTGCTGAATAGTTAACCCAGTAAAAAAGACATTTATTTGTCTTTTTTATTTTATTATATGAGTTATATACATAAATAACATGCCTATTATAAAAAATAAATATGTTAAAAATTTGTTGTTATATTTTTTTGATGTTGGCAATAATTCAAATATTGCTATATAACCCATTATTCCAGCTATAAAACTAAATAAATATCCCATTACATTATCAGTAATAAAATTGCTCAAAAATATATATGTTAATAAAGCTCCAAGTGGTTCTGATAAACCAGATATAAGTGTATATAAAATTGCTTTAAACTTGTTTTTTGTAGCATAATAAATAGGAATTGATATACTAATACCTTCTGGTATATTGTGTAATGCTATGGCTATTGCTAATGATAAACCTAATGATACGTTACTCGTAGTAGCCATAAATGTCGCAATGCCTTCTGGTATATTATGGAAAATTATCGCTAGCATCGATATAATCCCTACTCTATATAGTCCATTTGATTTTCCTTTATTTTCTACATTTCCCGGGAAATAACGATTTATTAACATTGTGAATATTATACCTATATTTACAAATATTAACATGTAAATAATTGTTAAAAACATATTTTTTTCTTTAAATATAAGGGAAAATGACTCTGGCAACAAATCTGTTAAAGAAACGCACAACATAACACCAGCAGCAAATGACAATGACGAAATAATGATATTATCTGTTTTGTTTTTTAAAAATATTGGAATTGTACCAATCATTGTTGAAAGACCAGCTATAATAGTTAATATAAATCCTGTACTTACATTTTCCATAATCTCACCAATAAATTATATGAAAAAAAATTTTTATTATTAAATTTTAAAAAATTATGATATAATATATAACCAGATAAGGTGATTTTATGGAAATAAAAGGATTTAAAGCATTTCTTCCAGGTCTTAAAACACTAGAGGGAAATCCAAAATTAGAAGTTGGAAATAAATACCATGTTGATGGTCCAGTAATATTTAATCGTAATGGTTTTCATTTCTGTAAAAGACTAGAAGATACACTTCATTTTTTTAGTGGTTATAAATCAGATATCGATATATGTGAAGTAATAGGAAGTGGTGATATTCATCAAACTTGGAGTGATTACTATGGCTATTATGATTTATATGCAGCAAGTGATTTAGAAATCGTTAGAAAATTATCCAGATTAGAAATATTAAAAATGTACAAAGAAATTGCTCAAAACTATAGTGATATAAGAATATCAAGATTTTTAAGATACTACCCTAACCTTACACAAGAAGAATTAGAATATATGGGAGTTAAAGATAAAACTTATACATTTTATTATTAAAAAACAATATATATCAACTATATTGTTTTAATTTTTTTATTTCTTCTTTATTACTTATTCTATTAGATTCAACTATTTTAGATATTGCTTTATTATATGTCCATTTATCCAATTTGTTATTAAGCAAGTATTTATATGTTTCAGTGGGATATTTAATGTAACATATAGATATTAACCAAGCAATAGCCATTTTACAATAATATTTTTTATTATTAATACTATCACAGATTTTAAAAATATCGTTTAGATACTTAGGTTCAATATAATAATTTAATAATAAAACCAGTCCAACTCTTATTTCAAATTCATTGTTTGAATTTACATATTCAACTATTTTTTTATACCCTACTTCTTTATTTTTTTTAAATATTTTAAAATTACCCACTACAATATCACATGTTGCCCAGTTATCAATGTACGGAATGAAATCATCAAATAATTTTATAATTTCATTAAAGTCACTATTTAAATAAGTTATAATCAAACCGTGAATAATTGTATCTTCATAATATTTGTGTTCACAATTGTTAATGTATTCAATATAATTATGTTTACTTATATTTTTAGCTATTTCTTTTAATTTAGGTGTTCTAATTCCAATTATTTCTTTTTTTATTAACTTTTGATGAAATTCTTTATATTTTAAATCTTGTAATGAGTATAATTTATTGTAAAAATTATCCATGTGGGTGAAAGTTGTGATAGTCATTTTCTAATTTTTTATTAGAAACATGAGTATAAATTTGTGTTGTTTGAAGAGAAGAATGTCCTAGCATCTCTTGAATTGATTTTATATCAGTTCCACTATCTAGCAAATGTGTAGCAAATGAATGTCTTAAAGTGTGAGGTGAAAACTCTGTTTTAATATTTTTCTTAATTGCTAATTCTTTAATTAATTTATAAAACGATTGTCTTGATATTTTTTTCCCGTGATTATTTAAAAATAGATAATCTGTATAGTTTTTTTTAATCAATTCTTCTCTAAAATTATTTACATATAATTTTAAATAATACATAGCATATTCACCAATCGGAATGATTCTTTCTTTATTTCCTTTGCCCATTGTCCTTAATAATTCCATATCATAATCTATATCATGTATTTTTAAATTTACAAGTTCACTAACTCGAACTCCAGTTGCATACATTAACTCTAACATTGCTTTATTCCTATAACTATATTTATTAATCAAGTCTATATCTAAAAGTTTATCAACTTCTTCTTTTGATAAGACTTTAGGTAAACTCTTTCTAAATTTGGGAGCTTCAACATATTCTAATGGGTCAGTAGTTAAGTACTTTTCAATTATTAAAAATTTATAAAAACTTCTTAAACAAGACATATTTTGATTAATTGTTTTTGGAGACATTTTGTTATCTTTTAAATACTTCAAATAATCTTTGATATCATTTTTTTTAATTGTTTTTAAATTTAAATTGTTTTTTTTCATAAAAGTACAATATTTATTTAAACAATATGTATAACTTTCTATAGTAGCGTTGCTATATTTTTTATCTATTAATAAATAGTTTTGAAAATCTCTTATTTTTTGTTCGAATTGCATACTATCACCATTATTATTATACCACTTTTATAAGTAATGTGTTAATACTATCTTTTTTTTGTTTTTTTTGGTAAAATAATTATGGTGATTTTTATGTATGAACCTTTAGCAATTAAATTAAGACCGACAAAATTGAGCGAAGTTGTTGGACAAGAACATATTATTGGAAAAAATAAGATATTATCTAATTTAGTTAAAAATAAAAAACTAGTTTCAATTATATTATATGGTAAACCTGGTATTGGAAAAACTAGTATTGCTAATGCTATTACAAACGAATTAGGTCTTAGAACAAAATTTTTAAATGCTGTTGTTAATAATAAAAAAGACTTCGATATCGCTATTGAAGATGCTAAAATGTACAAAGGAATAGTATTAGTTATTGATGAGATTCATAGAATGAATAAAGATAAACAAGATATTTTACTTCCATTCTTAGAAAATGGTTTAATAATCTTAATTGGTCTTACTACTTCTAATCCATATCATAAGATTAATCCAGCAATTAGAAGTCGTTGTCAAATATTTGAACTCCACGAATTAAATGATGAAATTATTAAAAAAGCTCTTAAAAAAGCTTGTAAAAGTGAATATTTAGATGGTGTAAATATCGATAATAAAAGTATTGATAAAATTGTCGCACTATCATCTGGGGATTTAAGATTTGCATATAATCTACTAGAAACATGTTATTTTATAAACAAAAACATTACTGAAGATATAGTTTCTAGTGTAAATAACAAACCAGTATTTTTTCATGATAAAAACGAAGATGGCCATTATGATGTATTGAGTGCTTTTCAAAAATCAATTCGTGGTAGTGATGTAAATGCCTCTCTTCATTATCTTGCTAGATTAATCGTTGCTGAAGATTTAGATAGTATTTATAGGCGGATGACTGTTATTGCTTATGAAGACATTGGACTTGCTAATCCTACTATGGGAGTTAAGGTTGATGCTGCTATTAATGCTTGTGAAAGATTGGGACTTCCCGAAGCAAGGATTATATTGAGTAATATTGTAATTGAATTATGTTTATCACCTAAATCTAATTCTAGCGTACTTGCAATAGATGCAGCTTTAAATGATATCTATAATGGAAATACAGGTAATGTTCCTAATCATATTAAAACTAATTCTAAAGATTATATGTATCCACATGACTATCCTAATGCTTATGTAAAGCAACAATATTTGCCGGATAAGTTAATAAATAGAAAATATTATAAACCCAAAACAACAAGTAAATATGAGACAAGTTTAAAAAATATATACGAAAAAATAAGTCAAAAATGACTTACATTTCTAAAATGAATAACTCAAGGGCTAAATCTTTATCGATTAGTCCTTTTTTAATTTTTAAATCTAATTCTGCTAGTTGTTTTAAATATTTTAATAATATATCATCAGTATACTTTACGGCTTTTTCACGAGCTTTTTTTACTCTAAATGGATGAATGTTTAGAGTTGTTGCAATCTCGTTTTCTCTATATCCCAAACTATATAATTTTTTTGATTGGAACATAATTCTTATTTGGTTAGCTAAGGTAATTATTATAGCAATTGGTTCTTCTTTTTGTTTTAACATTTCATTATATATTTCTATTGCTGTATTTTTATCTTTTAATATAATAGAATCAATTAATTTAAATAAATCAATTTCAATTGTTTTGGATGATATTTCGAAAATATCTTCTTTATTTATTATTTTGTTATCTTTATATAGTTTTAACTTATTTGCTTCTTGCTCTAACATACATAAATTGTTCCCTACTCTTTCAATAAACAATTTAATAGTATTGTCATCTATTTTATACTCATTAAACATTTCCTTTACAATTGAAAAAACATTAGTTGCTTCATTCAATTCAATTACTGTTCCTTTATTTCTGAAAAGTTTTGTAATTTTTCTTCTTTCATCTAGTTTTTCCTCTTTGTAAACAAAAATCATTATAGTATCAGGATTTATGTTTTCAAAATATTTTTCTAATAAAGTCAAATCATCTTTAAATAAATTAGAACAATTTACGATAATCATTTTTTTATCTTGAAACAAAGATAGAGTTTCTGCATCACTTATTATATCTTTTATATTATTATCAAGTTCATAAGTTGAAATATCTAGTTTATTTAATTTATTTTCAACTATTATACTATTAATTTTATTTTTTATTAAATAATCATTTATTCCATACAATAAATACATTTAATCACCTTATTTCAAAATAGAATGTAGTTCCATTATTTTTCTTTGTTTCAACTCCATAATTAAAGTTATGACTTTCTAAAATGCTTTTAACAATCGATAAACCAAGTCCTGTTCCAACTACATTTCTTTTATGTTTATTAGAAGAATGATAATATTTATCCCAAATATACGGTATTTTATCTTTGCTTATTCCCATACCTGTATCTGTTACTTCTACCCTAATTATATCATTTTTAATGACATTAATAAATACCTTATTATCACTACCTGTATAATTAATTGCATTATTAATTAAATTATATATAACTTGTTCAATTCTTTTTTTATCGGCTTTAACAATCAACTTAGAAGGAGAATTAAAAATGAATTCATAACCTTTAGTCACACTATAAATTTTATATCTTTTTAATATTTGATTAATTAAATCTATTAAATCAAATTCCTCTATTTTTAAAGTTGTTGCTTGAATACTAGATAAAGCAAGAATATCATTTACAAGCAATGTTAGTCTATCACTTTCTTCAATTATAATATTTAAATCTTCATTTCTTTTATCATCGTTATTATATGTTAAATCTCTTACCATTTCCGCATAGCCTTTAATCATGGTAAGTGGTGTTTTTAAATCGTGAGAAACATTAGCCATCAATTCTTTCTGTAAACTAGATATTTTACTTAATTCTTGTTCTGTATAGTTTAATGTATTAGCAAGTTCATCAATTTCATAAATATTAGAATTAATGTTAAAATCAATGTCATACCCACCACTACCCATTTTTTTAGCTGATTTTGTTATATTTTCGATTGGTTTAGATATCTTTTTTGATATAAAATATCCTATTATTAAAGCAAGAATCAAAACGATTATTGATACAATTATTAATTGATTTGATAATATATTAACTGTTGTACCTAATGGTTCTAGAGAGGCGTTTACAAATAAATATGTATTATCATCTAACTTGGTTGCTCTTATTAAAATTTTATTATCGTGCTTAGGATTAATCAATTTATAAAGTTTACTATTATCGTTGCTGTTTATAAAATCTTTTTTGTACTCATATGTATTTTGAATACATCCTTTACTTTGATTAGAAATATATAAAGTATTATATCTATTAAATACTTCAATACAAGCATCTTCTTCATATGCTAATTTATCAATAAATGTATAAATATCATCGTTTTTATATGATATTTTAATATTATAAGTTATATCTTTTATTTGACTGCTTTTATTCAATTCATAAAATTTATCAATAAATATTACTTGAAATAACCATAGTAAAGTTAATAATGATATAGCAAAAATTATTAAATAAAGCCAAATTTTAACTTTTAAACTATTTCGTTTCAAATTTATAACCTACTCCTCTAACCGTTTCTATTAAATCACGATATTTTCCTAAATTATTTCTTAACATTTTAATGTGTGTATCAACAGTTCTATCATCGCCAAAGAAATTATAATCCCATATTTTATTTAATAATTCTTCTCTTGAAAGTGCTACTCCGATATTATTAGTAAAGTAAGTTAATAATTCATATTCTTTTGGTGTTAATTGTAAAACTTTACCATCGATAGTTACAACATGTCCTTTAAAATCAATGTGTAATCCTTCAAAATCAAAGTATTCTTTGTTATATCTTTTTGTAACTGCTTTTATTCTTGCCATTAATTCTTTGGGGCTAAAAGGTTTAGAAACATAATCATCTACACCTATTTCAAATCCTTGCAATTTATCTTCTTCTTCTCCTTTGGCTGATAATATTATAGTTGGAATGTTTTGATTTTTAATTTCTTTATAAGCACTTATTCCATCTAATTTAGGCATCATAACATCTAGTATAATTAAATCTATTTTATTTTTAGTTACCATAGAAATTACTTCTTCACCATCTTTTGCTTCTAGTACACTATATCCTTCATGAATAGCATATTCTTTTATAAGTGTTCTTATTTTCTCTTCATCATCAGCAATTAATATTTTCATAATACCACCTCTATTTAAATTATACTATATAATTGTGAAAAAGAAATGAAAAAAACCTCATTTGAGGTCTATTTAGCTTTTTCAATAGCGTTTTCTAAAGCTTTATATAAAGCATCGATTTTAATAGTACAACCACTTACAGCATCGGTTTTAGAATCACTATCTAATTTAATTTTATCAATTCCGTTATTATCAACAACAAATTGTTCTAACAACTTAACTTGTTCATCCCATTCTAAATTACTTATTCCGTAATCACTATTACCAATTTTCATACCATAACCAGAACCTAGAGTTTTCTTAGTAGTTTTAACTCCATCTTTAGTATATGTTGTATCTAATACTACTGATACAATTTTACCATTTGAATCAACTGTTACTTCAGCTGTCGCTATATTTTCTTCTCCACCATAATTATCAATAGCTTCTCCTTTGTAAGTTCCTTCCTTATAACCATCACTTACTTTCTCACAACCTGTTATTGTTAGTGTTGTTACTAATAACAAAATCATTAATTTCTTCATCTTGTTTCCTCCTATGTTAATTATATAATAAAATTATTGTTTTTTCAAACATAATTATTCTACTTTACACATTTTGATTTATACTTTCATTATCGATTAATTTTTTACTTATAATTCCTATAAACAATCCTGATGGTAGTGCAAATAATAAAATCCAAGGGAAATAATATATCATATTAGTCGTATTCATAATTAACATGGCCATTATTATTTGACCAATCGAGTGAAATAACGAACCTACTATACTTGTTCCAATCACGGATAATTTTAAATATCTTTTACTTAAATACATAAATAATGTGCTTAAAATGGCTCCTGATAGACTAAACATAAAGATTGTACTAAATAATCCAGTTCTTGTAATTCCAACTAGAATAACCCTTAAAATGGAAATATAAAGGGCATCTTTTAAATTATATTTATATAAAACAAATAAAGTGACGGTATTAGCAAGTCCAATTTTAATACCAGGTATATAACCATTAAAAATAGGAATAAATGACTCTATAATATTTAAAACAACAGATAAACCTAATAGTAAGGATAGTCTGGTAAATTTTTTTGTATCCATTATTCCACCACCGTATCTATATTTCCATCGATTGTTATTATTATTTTATTAGGCAAGCAAGTAATAGACTCTCCTTTATTTTTAATAAATCCTTGTTTACTACACAAATTATTTTCACTTTTTTCTGATAGTACTCTAATCATATTATCCTTAACTTCTATTACAACTTCTCCATTATAACCATTAACATAATATATATTATTAGTTTTTAAGTTAATTGTTTTGATTAAATCATTTTCATAATAAACTTTAGCGATGTTTCCCTTATCATTGTTAAAATATATTAAAATAAATAAAATAATTATAATTAAAATAACAACTATCAATAATTTAATATCATTTTTATTCATATCTAAATCCTTCGCTTTTTATTATTTCATCATCGTTAGAATACCATATAACATCAACATCATAATCCTTAATGAAATTCATTCCTTCTTCTATCGACATCAAAAATAAAGTTGTCGATAAAACATCACATAGCATACTATCACCACCAATTACTGTTACACTTTTCATAAAGTTTGCAGGTTTTTTAGTTTCTGGTGAGATTATATGGTGATATAAAGTGTTGTTGTATTCGACAAATCTTTCATACCCACCACTTGTCACGACACTTATATTGCTACCATTTATAATCATTATATTTCCATCTTTGTTAGGACTTGCTACACCTATTTTATAGTTTCCTTTAGGACTATTTCCAACTTTAACATTTCCACCAGCATTAATTATGTATTTATCTAATCCAATGTTTTCTAAATAATTTCCAGCTAATTGAGTAACGTAACCTTTAGTTATACTTCCTAAATCAATTTTAACACCATTATTAATAACTGTATTTTCATTTAAAATAAAACTATCAATTTTTATATTTTTATTTAATTCATCATCAGTTGGAAAATCAATTAAACCATTCCTAAAATCATGCCATATTTTGGTGATGTTTCCCATAGCTATATTTAATTTACCATTACTTTTACTATACCAATAAGTTCCTATATTAAGTAATTCTTTTAATTCATCACTTATATTGGTAGTAGTATTGCTATTTACTTTATTAAGTTCACTGTTATCACTATAAAAATTAGTAATATTATCATATTTTTTATATAAATTTTCAATATATTCTATAGCTTCATTTACTTTTTTAGTATCGTTACTATATATTTTAATATTTATTAAAGTATCCATATAAAACAAATTTTTAGTTGTTTGTTTATAACTGCATCCAGTTAACAAGAATATTGTTAAAAACAAAATTAGATATTTTTTCAAATTTAATCACCTAAATTAATTATATCAAAAAAAGGTGGCTTTTACCACCTTATATAATTTCATTTTTAATGTTTTCATTTTTTAAAACTTTAACTAAATAATCAATTTCTTCTTTAGTGTTGTAAAGATAAAATGAAGCTCGGCATGTATTTTTAACTCCTATTTCATCTTTTAACATTTTAGCACAATGATTACCAGCTCTAACACAAATATTATATTTATTCAAATAAATTGCTAAATCTTGAGCAAAAATTCCTTCATAATTAAATGCGACTATACCACCTTCAGTATTTTCATTATAAATTTTAATATTAGGAATTTCTTTTAACCTTTTAACAGCATATTTTTTTAGTTCTTCCTCGTGTTTATGAATATTTTCAATTCCAATATTATTTATATATTCGATTACTTTTCCAAATCCGATTACTGATGCTATGTTAGGAGTTCCCGCCTCTAATAAATAAGGAATTTCATTATAAACTCTAGTTCCATCATAAGAAAAACTAGCATTCATACCTCCTCCTACAACAGTTGGTTTAAATTGTTTCAAATATTCTTCTTTTCCGTATATTATACCAAGACCTGTTGGACCTAACATTTTATGAGCTGAAAATGCTAGAAAATCAATTCCTAAATCTTTTACATCAACTTTCATGTGTGGTACACTTTGAGCACCATCTATTAAAACATAAATACCATTTTCATGAGCCAATTTTGTTATTTCTTTAATTGGTCTTATATCACCTACCACATTGGTAACATGAGCTAAGCTAATAACTTTTGTATTAGGCATTATTTTAATATTTTCAGGTTTAACTTCATAGTTTTCATCTAAATCGATATATCTTATTATCAATCCTAATTCTTCTGCTAATTCAAACCATGGTAATATATTAGAAGCATGTTCACTTTTGGTAAGCAATATTTCATCACCTTTTTTAAGTTTATGCTTAAAGAAACCATTAATTATTTTATTTAAAGAGTCAGTTGCTCCTGAGGTAAAAACTATTTCTTTTGCATCTTTTGCGTTTAATAACTCTTTAACTAATCTTCTTGTATTTTCAAATTCCCTATCAACTCTCAAGCTGATATCATAATCTCCTCTATGAGCATTCGCACTATAGTTGTTATAATAATCACTAATTGCTTCACTTAATATTTTTGGTTTTAAAGTAGTTGCTCCTGAATCAAAATAAACAATATTTTGATTTAGCATTAAAAAATCTTCACGGTTCATAAATTCACCTCCAATATTTAGAAAATAATTGTTCAATTAAATTTTTGTCAACTTTATTTAGTAAAAATCCACTAATTAATAGTTTTAAAGCATCATCATGATTTATTCCTAATCGTTTTAAATAAAACATTTCTTCATCTCTAAAACCACCGATTAAAGCAGAATGGTTAGCTTCTACATCTTGTTCATCAATTAATAAATTCGGTTGAATTTTACAATTGTTAGAAGTCAAATTAATGATTCTATTTTGTTGATTTGCAAAACATCCAGTCATTTTATTTTTAATATAAGTACTTACTATAAATGAAAGTCTTCCATCATTTATATTTAGTCCATTAGTTATAATATTACTAGTTGTATTTATAGAGTTGTGATAAATACTTAGACTATGTTTTTCTACGCCTTTACTAACTGTTTTTAAAATATAATTTATTTTTGCATTTTTAGAGTCTAGGTTAATAATTGTGTTTGAAGAAATAGTTTCATTATCATTTAAATCATATAATTCAAGTTCACTTTTTAAGTTGATTTTTGTTTGAAATTTAGTTTTTTGATTTTGTTTTATAAAATACATTTTACTGTCTTTTAATACATCAATACTTAAGTTAACTTTACTTTCAGTATTAAATTCAAATAAAATTTCACTTTCTTCATTGATTGTTAATTCAATTGATAGATAATAAGTGCTTTTAGTTAAATTAATTTCAAAATTAGGTTTTTTTTCATAAATTAATTCTTCTCCAGCTAATTTAATTTTAAACATTTTCTTCCTCAACGTTATTATAGCCTAATTCTTCTATTTCTTTAACTAAACTTGAATCTCCACTTTTAACTATTTTTCCGTTTTTTACTATATGAACATGAGTTGGTTTTATATAGTCTAATAGTCTTTGATAATGTGTTATAACTAATATTCCTGGCTTATATTTTTCAAAATATTCCATTACTTTATTACCGATTAATTTTAAACTGTCTACATCTAATCCTGAATCTATTTCATCTAGTAGAACAATACTAGGCTTCAACATATACATTTGTAATATTTCATTTTTCTTTCTCTCTCCACCAGAAAAACCACTATTTATGTGTCTATGAATCATATCTTTATTCATACCTAATTCTTTAACATTTTGTTCTAATTCTTTGATAAAACTAAACAATTTAAATTCTTCTTGTTGTTTAGAGTGACATGCAGTTCTTAACATATCAGCGTTTGTAACTCCTTCAATTTCTGGTGGAAGTTGCATGCCTAAAAATAGACCTAATCTTGCTCTTTCATCAGTTGTTAAATTATTTATTAAAGTATCATCAAAGTATATATTTCCATTTACTACTTTATAGTTGCTATCTCCCATTATAACTTTAGATAGTGTTGATTTTCCAACACCATTTGGTCCCATAATAGCATGGATTTCTCCTGTTTTAATAGTTAAACAAAAATCTTTAAGAATTGTTTTATTGTCGATTTGAACAGTTAAATTTTCTACTCTTAATATATGCATTTTTTCACCACCACACAATTATTATACACTATTATTTTAAGATTTTTTTATTTTTTTTGTATATTTTTTTAGTTTTTAATCATTATTAAAATGAATATTCGCATATTTCACGTAAAAAAGAGAAAATACTCTTTTTTTATGGTATAATTTAAACAGGAGGAATAATTATGAATTGTTTATTTTGTAAAATTATTGCTGGTGAGATACCTTGTTATAAGGTGTTTGAAAATGAATATGTTTTAGCTTTCTTAGACATCGAACCTAAAGCTATGGGACATACATTAATAATACCAAAAAAACATTTTAAAGATCTTGATGATATTGACGAAAATACTTTAATAGAAATATTTAACGCTGCTAAAACTATTAAAAAAGTGCTAGAAGAAAAGTTAAACTGCAGTGGTTTAAGCTTAGTTCAAAACAATGGTGATTTACAAGAAGTAAAACATTTTCACCTTCACTTAATTCCAAATTATCAAGAAAACAGCGAAAAAACTTTAGAAGAAATAAAAGCTATCCTAGGATAACTTTTATTTTTTTATTACAATCATTTTTTCATTTACTTGTAGTAAACCGCTAAATGTTATTACACTACTATTAGGAATTTCTTCTAATTTTACTTGTGCTCCTGTAAATATATTGCTTTTACCACTAAATACATAATGTAATAATAAATCACAATTTTCATCTTCTATTTTATCAAGTCCGTTAATATAATCGATTAATGTTTCAATTGTCCAATTATCTTGCCAAACATATCTAAAATAGTTTAATATATTAGATAAAAATATTAAATCATATTTATCGTTAAAACTATTTTTTAAATCTATGGCATTAGCAAGTTTAAAAGTAATTGTACTTTTTAATAAATTACTTCTTAACAATTCATAATCTTCTTTTGAAAATAAATATTGATTTCTATTTTTAAGTGAATTTAAAGAAAATATGTTATTCGCACAAAGCATATCAAATAAATCTTTGGATTTTTTATTGTTTTTTTGTAATTTATAGTTAAATTCGACAATTTCATTCCAAAATTTTGCGTATCTTTCCTCCATATACGGTAATAATTCTTTTACAAAAACAGATAGTTCATCTAATGACATAGCAGGATTATCATGACTGCTACACATTTTTTTTGTTTTTATTAGAAATTCTTCATATGAATATTTCAAAATCATCGCTTTTTTAAGTCCTAGTGTGAAATATTCTGTCAAGCCGTTATTATCAAATGTATCTATTTTTATAACACCTTTTAAAAGCATATTAAAAATTTGGTCCCCACTGCTTAAAACACTTAATACATTTTTCTTACCTTCAAATAGATTTTGATAACCCCTGACATTTTCATTTGTCCATAAATATACTGGCTGACAAATTGACTTGTAGTCTATTAAATCAAAGTAAAAACCATCTTTAACTTGTCTTTCAATCAATTTTTTTGTTTCTTCTAACATAAAATCACCTTAATTTTCTTAATATACTAACATAGGATAAAAATTAATGCAAGAAAAAAGTTAATCCTTTTGCATTAACTTTCTTTTTACATCATCACGTACATTATTTTCAAAACAATCTTCTATTTCTTCTTCATCAATTTCGTATTGACCACTTGTAATTGATAAGAAATCGTCAATTAACAAATACATCAAATCATCGTCACCAATGAATTCGTCTACTATATCAGCTACGGTATTTTCTTCGACTAATTTTAAAATACGATAGTCTATTTGTTCGAGTAATTCAGGACAACTAATTGCTTCAGCTTTAGTAACTTTGTAAAATATATTAATCATAGCTAACATCATTTTTTTAAATCCATCGTAGTTATTATAAGACATTATTAATAATTGACATCTTAAATTTTCGACTACTCCTTCGATTTCTGATTCTATCTCTACTCTTTCGTTGTTTTCTTCTGGATGGTTTTCTTCATCATACTTTTCGTCCAGTTGTTCCGATTCTTTTAAAAGTTCTTTATATTGTGACACAAAAGATTCAAGAGGATATTCGTTAAAAATTGAATCATTTTCTATATAAGTAAATGGGTTAAATTTGGCAGCAAAATCTAAATCACTTGAGGTATAGCAAAGTGATTTTTCATAATCATCTTTTAGAGCAAAAGCAACTGAGTTTTCGATTAAATCACTTAAGCTTAATTTATTATTTTTCAACACTTCAAATAAATCTTCAATATTTCTTACACTTGAAATAAATTCAAATACTTCCTCTTCTTCTTTTGATAATGTCAAAAAATCTTTGATATAACAATAAATACGATATGTATCAGCAAAAGCCATTCCTATTATGTGTTTATAAATTATTGGGGTTTTAAGTTTAATTTGTTCTAACCTAGAAAAATAATCATTCCAAAAAGCATCGCCTTTTTTATTTCCGATTCCCTCTGATATCTGAGCTAATAAATATCTTAAATAACCATTATAATCGATAAAATTATAAACCATTTTAACCACCTTGTGCGTTATAGTATAACACAATATATGAAAAAAATCTAGATATTTTCTAGATTAATCTCAATTTTATTTCAATGCTTCTTTTCTTGATAAATTAAGTCTACCTTTTTTATCAAAACCTAGTGATTTTACTAAAATTTCATCTCCCACTTTAACTACATCACTTGGTTTTTCAACTCTATCGGCAGCTAACTGTGAAACATGAACTAATCCTTCACATCCTGGCCATAATTCGACAAAGCATCCAAATTCTTCTACTTTAACAACTTTTCCGGTATAAATTTTGTCTTTTTCTACTTCTTTTACAACATCCTTAATCATTTGTGCGGTTTTTTCAATTATTTCTTTATCAGTATGGTAAATTATAACTTTTCCATCATCTTCTAAATCGACTTTTACTGCATTTACATCGTTTACAGATGTTACATTGCTTGCTTCAAGAATAATTTTAGTAATCATTTCTCCACCTTTTCCAATGACATCCTTAATCTTATCTGGATTAATCATAAAAATCATTGTTTTTGGAGCATATTTACTAACTTCACTTCTTGGTTTAGAGATTTGTTTTTCCATTACATCTAATATTTCCATGCGTGCTTGTTTTGCTTGCTCTAGAGCTTCCTTTAATATTTGTTTTGTAATACCTTTAATTTTAATATCCATTTGTAGTGAACAAATACCTTTTCTTGTTCCTCCTACTTTGAAATCCATATCTCCTAAATGGTCTTCCATCCCTTGAATATCAGTCAATATTGTATAATCATTACCATCACTTGATGTAATTAATCCCATAGCAATTCCAGCAACTGGTGCTTTTATAGGAACTCCAGCAGCCATAAGACTCATACAACCAGCACAAATTGTTGCTTGACTTGAACTTCCATTTGACTCTAATATTTCTGATACAACTCTAACGGTATATGGAAATTCTTCCTCAGATGGCATTACTTGTTTTAAACATCTCTCACCTAGTGCGCCATGTCCAATTTCCCTTCTTCCTGGAGAACCATAACGACCTGTTTCTCCTACTGAAAATTGTGGGAAATTGTAATGTAGCATAAAATGTTTTTCTGCTTCTAAACTTATTCCATCCAATACTTGATATTCATTTAATGCACCTAGCGTAGTTACAGCTAAGGCTTGAGTTTCACCTCTTGTAAATAAAGCACTTCCATGAGTTCTTGGAAGTAAGTCTATATCGGTAGAAAGTGGTCTGATTTCTGTCATTGCTCTTCCATCGGCTCTTGTTTTTTCATTAACAGTTATTGCTCTAAATATATCATATTCAATCGATTCTAAAACTAATTTTACTTTAGTTAATAAAATATTTAATTCTTCTTTATCTAAACTGCTATTTTCTTCTGTATATTTATTTACAATTTCTTCTTTAACTGAGTCGATTGCTTCGTATTTTTCAGCTTTACCTTTAATACGCATCGCACTATCTAATTTAGCGCTTGCTAATTCTTTGATTCTTTCTTTTAAATTGTCTTCTATTTCTAGTTTTTCGTACTCCATCTTTTCTACGCCTATTTCAGCGATAATTTTTTCTTGGAATTCACATAATTCTATAACAGCTTCGTGACCAAACATTAGTGCTTCTAGCATATCTTCTTCGCTAACTTCTTTTGAACCTGCTTCAACCATATTAATAGCATTTTTAGTTCCAGCTACAGTTAAATCTATATCTGATATTTCTAGTTCTTCTTGAGTTGGATTTATGATGAATTTTCCATCAACTCGTCCAACTTTAACTCCTGCTATTGGTCCAGAGAATGGTATTTTTGAAATACATGTACATAGTGATGAACCAAACATGGCTGTTAGTTCTGGAGAGTTATCATTATCAACTGATAATACTGTATTTACAACTTGTACTTCATTTCTAAAATCTTCTGGAAATAAAGGACGCATTGGTCTATCTATCATTCTAGCTGCTAGAGTTGCAGCATCTGTTGGTCTTCCTTCTCTTTTGATAAATCCACCAGGTATTTTACCTACAGAATATAATTTTTCTTGATATAAAACCATTAATGGAAAGAAATCTGATAAAATATTAGCATTTTTTGATACTACAGCTGTTGATAGTATTACTGTATCTCCATATCTTACTAAAACTGAACCATGGGCTTGTTTTGCCAATTCTCCATTTTCAACTACTAATTTTCTTCCTCTAAAATCTAATTCAAATACTTTTTTCATTTTTACCTCCTTATATAAACTAAAGACACTCAAAAAAGAGTGCCTACTTATTATTTTCTTAAATTTAATTCTTTGATTAATTTACGATATCTTTGAACATCATGTTTGAACAAATAGTTTAACAAACTTCTTCTTTGACCTACTTTTTTAAGTAATCCACGACGTGAATGATGGTCATGAATATGTTCTTTTGAATGCTCTGTTAAATTTTTGATTTCTTCAGTTAAAATCGCAACTTGTACTTCGATGCTTCCTGTATCATTAGCGTCAGTACCAAATTTTTTTACGATTTCAGCTTTTCTTTCTTTTGTTAAAGCCATAATTTCTCCTTTCATTTAATTCGCTTAATTCCAAGATAAAATCGGAGTGTTTCTAACTTAGAAATAAGTACATTAATAATATACACTATATTTTAAAAATATGCAATCATTTTTCCTTGTTTTTTTGAAATATTTATAAAAACATTTGGTCAGGTTTGATTAAATTATCTTTATATTGTTTATATATAGCAATTACTTTACCATTTTTAGTAAAAACTACTCTATTTTTATTGTTTTCACAATATTTATCTGATAACACTGCTCCATTAATTATTTTTTTATACAAATCGTCATCTATTTCATATGTTAATTCATTTTTAAGAACTTCTTCAATCGATATTAACTTGAAATTACCATCTTTTATATTATCAATTGTAAAACATTCATCAATAGAAAAATCACCTTGTTTTGTTCGTAATAATTCTGTCATTATTCCAGTTGTACCTAAGTTTTTGGCTATATCTTTAATTAAACTTCTAATGTAAGTTCCTTTACTAACACTAGTTTCAAATGAAAATGATGTGTGTTTGTTTTGTTGTGTTGTTTTGATTAATTTTAAACTATATATATTTACATTTCGCTTTGGTAATTCTATTTTTTGGTTATTTCTGGCATATTCATATAGTTTTTTCCCATTTATTTTGACCGCTGAATAAATAGGAACTTCCTGTAAATATGTTTTTGGAAAATTAGTTAATACTTCTTTAATTTCATCGTTAGTAAAATATGTATTAGTATCACTCAATATTTTCCCTTCTATATCTAATGTTTCAGTATTTACTCCTAAGAGACATGTAGCAATATATGTTTTATCATGTTCTGTTAACAATGAAACTAATTTAGTTCCTTTGTTAATACATAAAACTAGGACTCCTTCTGCTAGTGGGTCTAGTGTTCCGGTATGTCCTATTTTCTTTGTTTTTAAAATACGAGATACTTCATTTACGACATCTCTACTCGTCATTCCTTTTGGTTTTTTTACTAATAATACTCCATCCATTTATTTTAATCTCTATCCCTTAACATTATTATTAGCCTCAATAGGTTTAACAATGAAGATATAAATGAAGCTACATAGGTAAATGCCGCAGCATCAAGCATTTTTTTTACGCCTTTTTCCTCGCTTCCATCAATTATTCCTAATTTTACTAGTTGCTCTCTTCCTCTTTTCGAAGCATCAAATTCAACTGGTAGTGTTACTAATTGAAATAATAATGCAGCTAGAATGATTATAATACTCACTTTTAAATAGCCTGTTATTCCTGCTAATAATGATATAAATGCTACAATGTAGCCTATATAAGTTATAAAGTTCACTACCGGTACAAGAATTGAGCGAATTTTCATAAAGATATAGTTTTCTTTATCTTGAATAGCGTGTCCTACCTCATGTGCTGCTACAGCAACGCTTGCTATAGCATTATCATGAAATATTTGTTCAGATAATCTTACTACTTTTCTTCTTGGGTCATAATGGTCAGTTAATTCGCCTTGGGTTTCAACTACATGTATATTATTCATTCCATTACTATCCAAAATCATTCTTGCTACTTCTTGACCAGTGATATTTTTATTTAGTTTTATATTTTTATATTTTCCATAAGTTGAATTGATTTTTATTTGAGCATATAAGACTATTATAAATCCTATAATAAATAGTGTTAGTGTTAGTATATTCTCTAATCCATAAATCATTTAATCACCTCATATGTTACTCCTTCACGGGTATCTTTTATAATTATTCCTTCATTTAATAATTCATCTCTTATTTTATCTGCTAACTCAAAATTTTTATTTTGTTTTGCTTGTTTTCTTTCTTCGATTTTTTCTTCTATATGTTTTAGAAGTTCTTTATCTAAGTCATTTGTAGAATTGGCTTCATCTGTTTTTAATAAATCTAATGATAAAACTGTATCAAATGATGATATTAATTTTAATTTTGTATCATCGTTTATATCGGCCTTTAATACATCATATAAAGTTGTAAGCATCAATGATGTATTTAAATCATTTGAAATTGCATCTTTAAATTTTTCTTGATATTTATTAAATGCACTTTCATCTATTTGATTTTCTGAATCTTTAAGCGTATTTATCTTATTTTTTAATTTTTGATATGTATTTTTAGTTGTGTCTAAAGCATCATAACTAAATACTAATTGATTTCTATAATGTGATTGTAAACAGAATAATCTATATACTAATGGATTATATCCTTTTTCTTCTAATAAAGATAACGTTAAAAATTCACCATTACTTTTGCTCATTTTTCCACTCTGATCATTTAAGTGCTCACCATGAACCCAATATGGACACCATTTATGACCTAGATATGCTTCAGATTGAGCAATTTCATTTGTATGGTGTGGGAATATATTATCTACTCCACCACAATGAATATCTAAATATTCACCTAAAAATTGGATTGATATTCCTGAACATTCGATGTGCCATCCTGGATATCCTACGCCCCATGGGCTATCCCATACCATTGCTTGATTTTCAAATTTTGATGTTGTAAACCATAATACGAAATCAGCTGGATTTTTTTTGTGTATGTCTAAATCTACATCTTCTCTTGCACCGACAATTAAGTCGTTTGACGATTTTCCTGATAATTTATAATAATCATTCGCCTTTGAAATATCAAAATAAACATTTCCATTAGATAAGTACGCATAGTCTTTTTCAATTAATTTTTCAATCATCTTTATGTAAAAATCAATGTGGTCTGATGCTTTTTCTACTGTTTCTGGTTTTTTGATATTTAATTTTTTAGTATCTTCGAAAAATGCTTTTGTATAGAAGTCGGCTATTTCATAGACAGTTTTATGTTCTCTTCTAGCACCTTTTAACATTTTATCCTCACCAGTATCAGAATCACTAGTTAAATGACCGACATCTGTTATATTCATAACACGTTTTACATTATAACCTAAATAATTTAGACCTTTTTCAAAAATGTCTTCAAAAATATATGTCCTTAAGTTTCCAATGTGGGCAAAGTGGTAAACTGTTGGACCACATGTATACATTTTAACATTATTTCCATCGTGTGGTTTGAATTCATCAATTTGTTTAGTTAATGTATTATATATTTTCATTTATCATCACCTATAATATATTATATCATAATTATGTATTTAGTAAACAAAAAAAGCGAATTAATCGCTTGATTTGAAATATTATTTTGTTTGTTTTATAAGCATTTTCGACTTTTTTACTTAGTTGAATCTTTTTCTACTTCTACACAAGTACTATCGAAATTCATGATGTGTGGAAGTGATGCTACTCCTTGACACTCGTTTTGAATATTTTGAATTAAAATTTCTCTTCCTAATGATAGTTTAATTAAACCTAATTTTTCTTGTTGTTCTTTTGTTAATTCTTTATTTTCTGAACCTTCTTTGAAAGCTGCATAATATGCTTTTAATCTATCTTGGCTTTCTAGCACTGAACCTAAATTTGTTCTTAATAGATGTAATTCTTTTGTGCATTTATCCATACCTTTATCGCTTTGAACTAGTAACTCAACATTTTTAGAAATTGCATCATTGTCATATAAGTTTGTTTCATCAATAATATTAAGTCCAATTGCTTCACTCCATAATTGTGCTCCTGGAGTAAGATTTAATTTTGCGTAGTCTTTATCTCCCACTTTAATAGTTGCTCCACGAACAAAGAATGGTTCTGCAGCAACTATTACATCGTTTACTGTTTGATCAGTGTTTTCATCAACATTTCTTGTTGCTTTTACTAAATTCATATTTAAATCATCTAATTTATTTAAAATTGCATAGTCGAATGTGTCATAACTAAATTGAGCATAACTGATTTGGTGTTCAACATCTGATTTAAAATTATGAGTTCTAATCATACTTCTTAAATTTAGTGAATTTTCAACATCTTTAACGACATCGTAGTCTTTCCCAAAAATTGCATCATAATCTGCTTTAACAAAGTGGCTTTGATTTACTACTCTTAATGTTGAATCGATTAATTCTGGTCTTACATCTAATCCTTTTTCACTTAATGATTTTAATAATTCAGCTGATTCAGTTTCAAAGTTGTCTTTAGTAAGTGGTGTAATTTCAACTTCAACAACTGCTGCTTTATCAGGATTTGTTGCAGCTTGTGTTTTTGTGTTTTTAGAGCCACATGCAGTAGTCAACAATGTAACTCCTGCTAAACTTAATGCAGCAATACCTGTTTTTGTTAGTCTTACTTTTTTTCCTATAATTTTTTTAATATCTTCGAATGTAGTAATTTTTTTCATAAACATTCCTCCCCGTTTTCCTTTTGATATGCGTTATAATACCACACTTTTATCATTATGTCAATAAATTTTTACATTTATTTGTAACAATTTTTTAATAATGTTATTGTAGCTGATTTTTTCACAAATTTATTCATTTTTATTCATTTTTTATGAAAAAATGTAAAAAAGGGCTTATACGCCCTTCTATTTGCCGATAATTGCATTATTTTCGAGGCATGATGTCATCGCTGTCTAATACAATAGTAACTGGGCCATCATTAATTAACGCACATTTCATATCAGCTCCAAAAATTCCTGTTTCTACATGAATGCCTTGGGTTCTTAAACTTTCATTAAAGTAATCATAAAGCGGTGAAGAGATATCAGGCTTAGCTGCATCGATAAAGCTTGGTCTTCTTCCTTTATGACAGTCTGCATATAAAGTGAATTGAGAAATAGAAAGAATAGATCCTTCTACATCTATGAGTGAACGATTCATTTTTTGGTTTTCATCTTCAAAGACTCTTAAGTGGATGACCTTTTCCACAAGACGATCTATAATTTCATGAGTATCATCATTATTAAAACCTACAAGAATCATATAACCCTTATTAATGGCACCATGTACTTCTCCATCAATTGTCACACTTGCTTCTTTTACTCTTTGTAAAACAATTCTCATATTACTCTCTCCTTATAAAATCATGTTATAATTATACATGATTCTAAAACGAAAGGAAATAAACTATGATTCATAAGACACTTGCAGATTCCATGCGTCCTATTGGACTAGATGATGTTATTGGGCAAAAGCACCTTGTAGGAGATAATAAATTATTAAGACAATTTGTAAAGAAGGATCATCCAATGTCCATTATTTTATACGGACCACCTGGATGTGGAAAAACAACTATGGCTAAAGCCCTCGCTCATGATTTAAATATACCATATCGTATATTCAATGCCTCTGCTGGTAATAAGAAAGAGATGGACCAGATTATCGCTGAAGCGAAACTTTCAGAAGGTTTGTTTGTGATTGTAGATGAAGTGCATCGTTTAAATAAAGATAAGCAAGATCATTTACTGCCCTATATCGAGAGTGGATTGTTGATTATCGCAGGCTGCACAACTGCCAATCCATATCATTCTATCAATCCTGCAATTCGCTCGAGATGTCATTTGTGTGAAGTAAAGCCCTTGAATCATGAAGAGATTGTGGAAGCATGTCAAAGAGCTGCAGTCAGCGAGAGAGGACTTAATCATCAATATGAAATAGATCAAGAAGTATATGATTATATTGCAAGAATGAGCAGTGGTGATGTTCGTTATGCTTATAATTGTTTGGAACTTGCAACTATTTATGCGCCAGATACACATATCACATTAGAAATCATCCAAGAAGCTGTTCCACGCGCCAATATGCAATTTGATAAAGATGAAGATCAATACTATGATACTTTAAGTGGTTTGCAGAAATCTATTAGGGGATCTGACCCAAATGGTGCTCTTTATTATTTTGCAAAACTTATAGATGCAGGAGATATAGAGTCACTAGAACGAAGACTGATTACAACTGCTTATGAAGATATAGGACTAGCCAATCCTAATGCGTGTATGCGTACTGTTTTAGCCTTCCAGGCAGCTAAGACAATTGGTTTTCCTGAAGCAAGAATTCCCCTAGCAAGCTGCATTATAGAATTGGCTTTATCACCTAAATCAAAATCGAGTGAAAATGCGATAGATGCAGCACTTGCGTCTTACCACAACGAACCACATAAAGCACCACAATATATACGTTTAACTCCTGTTGGTATAGATGAGGAAGATCGTTATGATTATAATAGACCTGATTTATGGGAATATCTTCAATATCTTCCTGATGAAATTAAAGATGCTCAGTTCTATGTACCTTGGCTGACAAGCCGTTATGAAAAATCATTAACTGAAAACTATCAAAGAATTCTTAAACACGGAAGAACCACAAATATCAGAAAACTCAAAAAAGATAAGCCTCGTTAGACTTATCTTTTTTTATACCATTCTTCGATATCTTTTAATACTTGGTGAATTGTGGAATCAAAATCTTCTAGATTGACATCGTACCAATGTACATCAAATTGGTTATTAAACCATGTATATTGTCTTTTCGCATAGTTACGTGAATGTTTCTTGATTTCTTCTATGATCTGTTCTTTTGTTTTTGAACCTTCAAAGTAATCAAACCATTCCTTATAACCAATAGCCTTCATAGACTGCGCATTACGTGATAAACCTGAATCATAGATTTTCTTAACTTCTTCTTCTAATCCCTGTTCAATCATTAAATCAACACGTTTATTAATACGGTCATAAAGAATAGGACGTGGAAGTGTGAGTCCTACAAAATAAATGTCATAAACAGGCTTATGTTCCTGCGCTTCTAGAATATCACTTTTTCTTTTTCCTGATTCTTCATAAATTTCAATAGCACGTAATACTCTTTGACGATTATTAGGATGTAGATCTAATGCTGATTGAGGGTCAAAGGACGCCAAATACTGATGTAGTTCTTCATTTGTATAATGGGCATACTTTGCTTTTATTTCATCATGCTTAGATTCTGTTTCTTCAAAAGTGTAATCATAAAGAGCACCTTTGATATAAAGACCTGTACCTCCTACCACAATAGGCATATGGATTGTATCGATATAATGACGAACTTCTTTTTGAAATTCACTGACAGAAAATGTTTCATCAGGATTCTTGATATCAATCATATGATGAATAATACCCTGCATTTCTTCTTCTGTTACTTTGGCAGTTCCAATATCCATCGTACGATAGATCTGCATAGAATCACCACTAATGACTTCACCATGAAGTGCTTCAGCTAAAGAAACACCCATACGTGTTTTACCTACAGCTGTAGGTCCACATACCGCAATTACTTTTTTCATACTACAACCCTCTTAAATAACTTTTCTAATTCATAATCACTATAGAATATGATGGTTGGTCTACCATGAGGACAAACATAAGGATTATCACAACGCATAAGATTATCTATAATTGTCTGCATATCCTGTGTTGTGAGATATGTATTTCCTTTGACACTTGCTTTACATGCAAGTGTTGCAATAGCATGTTCCTGCATAGCAACAATATCCACACTTTGATTATTTAAAACTTCTTGAATCATTTCATCAATAAAGATCTTCTCATCGATATTTTTCATCCATAAAGGTAAACCACGCACAATGTATGAATGTCGGCCAAATGATTCAAGATGGATTCCAACTTCTTCCAATAACCCTTTATGTTCATCAATAACAAGACATTCACTTTCAGGATATTCAAAAGTAAGAGGAACAATCATCGGCTGGATGGATAAGTCAGGATGAGAAAACTTATTGAGGAAATATTCATAATTGATGCGTTCCTGTGCTGCATGCTGGTCAATGATATAAAATCCTCTTTCATTTTCTCCTAAAATATAAGTACCTCTTGTTTGACCAATAACCTTAATTTTTTCTTTAATTGGTTTAAGTGGTTCTTCTTTTGGAGATTCTTTGATTTCTACTTTTTCGGGTTCATAAACAGGCATTTCTTCATGAACAGTTTCAATAACTGGTTCTTCTTTGACTTCTTCAAAAACCTCATCAAGAGGAATAGTCATCTGTGCAAGACTTGGTTTGAAGGATGCTTTTTCTGTTTCTCTAGTAGATGGTTTATAAGTGAGATTCTTTTTGGATAAAGCCTCTTCCAAACCCTTAAGTAGTAATTCCTTTAATTCTGTTTCTTTAGAGAAACGTACTTCTAGTTTTGCTGGATGAACATTTACATCTACAAGATATGGATCTACATCAATCTCTAACACTGCAATTGGATAACGTTTATCAGCTAAATAACGACGATAAACCTCATTGATTGTATTAATCGTTTTCGTATTCTTGACATAGCGATGATTCACTAGAGTAACAATATGATTCTTTGAAGAACGAGATGTATCAATTTTAGATATATAACCAGCCACATGAAACTCTTCATTGCCAAAATCAACATGAATCATATTTTTTGCAACAGGAATACCATAAATTTCACTAATAACTTCTAATAAATTATTTCTTCCATTTGTCTTGAATATTGTTTTATGGTCATGTATCAGAGTAAAAGATATTTCTGGATGAGCGAGAGCTAGACGCTCTACATAAGAATAAATAGCTGCGAATTCCGCATTAATAGACTTCATATATTTAAGTCTTGCAGGTACATTCTGGAAGATACGTTCTACCGTGATCTTCGTACCGCGATTCATTGCCACACTACCTACATTTTTTCTTTTTCCAAATTCATATTCTACTTTTGTATTTTCTTCGCCATTGTTTGTTTCAAGAGTAAAGACACTAATAGAAGCAATAGAAGGAATAGCTTCTCCTCTAAAGCCTAATGTAGTGATATTGAATAAATCATTTTCATCTACAATCTTACTTGTTGCATGACGACTAAAGCATAAAAGTGCATCTGCACGATTCATTCCTATACCATCATCAATCACACACATCTTGCTTGTACCACCCTGTTCTACTAGAATAGTGATACTTTTAGCCTTAGCATCTATACTATTTTCTGTCAACTCTTTAATAACACTTGCAGGACGTTCAACAACTTCGCCTGCTGCAATCTTATTGGCTAGATTTTCACTTAATTGTCTAATATGTCCCATAGTTTCTCCTACAACATTTTCTTTAATTCAATTAATGTACTTAATGCATCAAGTGGTGAGAGACTCATTGGATCAATGCCTTTGAGTGTTTCTTCTACAGCACTTGTTTTTATAACTGGTGTCACTTCAATATTCTGTAATTTCTCTTCAATATTATTGTCTTCTAACGATTTCAATATGGCATCTGCACGTACAATAACTTCATCAGGTAATTTTGCGAGTTTAGCAACATTGATACCATATGACTGACCAGAGGGGCCATCTTCAATATGATATAGGAAATGAATAGAATCACTAGATACATCAGCACCTGCATGAACATTCTTAATAGAAGTGCCTTCCATACGTGTTAATTCATGATAATGTGTTGAAAAGAAAGTCAATGAATGATTATGGCTTGCAATATATTCTAAAATGCCCTGAGCTAAAGCCATACCATCAAATGTCGCTGTTCCTCTACCTATTTCATCAAATATAATAAGTGAGTTTTCAGTCGCATATTTCAAGGCATTATTAGCCTCCAACATTTCTACCATGAATGTAGACTGACCACTAATTAAATCATCACTCGCACCAATACGAGTAAAGATTGCATCAAAGACTGGAAGAGTTGCACTTTTTGCAGGGACAAAGCATCCAATTTGTGCCATGATCATAATTAAAGCCATCTGTCGCATATAAGTTGATTTACCACCCATATTTGGTCCGGTGATCAACATAATTCTAGCATCCTGTCCTAAAGATATATCATTTTTTACATAACTTTCTTCAGGAATTACTTTTTCTACTACAGGATGTCTTCCTTCTTCTATTTGAATAATATGATCATCATTAAATGTTGGACGTACATAACGATTATAACTTGATACATCAGCAAATGTACTAAACACATCTATCCTAGCTACAATCTTTGCAACATCCTGTATTTCATGTACATAACCCTTAATATATTGTCTTACCTGAGTAAATATTTCATATTCTAATGCAGCGATTCGATCCTGTGCTGAAAGAATCTTATTTTCCATATCTTTAAGTTCTGGAGTGACAAATCTTTCTGCATTGGATAAACTCTGTTTTCGTGTATAGTTAAATTCATCCTTTACTAAAGGCAAATAGCTTTTAGTGACTTCAATATAATAGCCAAAGACACGGTTATAACCAATCTTAAGACCTTTGATTCCTGTACGTTCTTTTTCATTTTCCTCAAAAGTCATTAACCATTTCTTACCGTTCTTACGAATATCACGTAATTCATCCAACTCTTTATTGTATCCATCCTTGATAATATTTCCTTCTTTAATAACTAAAGGTGGATCATCTACAATTGCTTCATCAATTGTATTAATAATACAAGACAAATCAACAAGCTGCATAGCTTGTTCATTCAATTTAGGATGATCAAGACTGAGTAGTTCTTGTTTTAATTCAGGAATTTTCTTTAAAGAAGAACAGATCCACTTTAAATCTCTCGCATTCACATTTCCAAAAGCCACTCTAGAAGCCAGCTTTTCAATATCATAAATATCATTGATCATATGAGTCACTGTATCTCTATCTAGAGGGTTATCCATGAATACTTCTACAAGATCAAGTCTTTCTTCTATCTTCTCTTTAGAAATAAGAGGCTGATCAATCCATTGTTTTAATAAACGACCACCCATTGCACTATGTGTATGATCTAATAGCCATAATAGTGTGCCATATTTCTCATTATTCGCATTTTTAGTAAGTTCAAGTGCCTTCTTTGTGACACTTTCCATATAAACATAATCTTCCTGTTTAACTTCTACAATTGTCTGGATATATTCTAATTCTCTCTTTTGAGTATCAATTAAATAATTCAATAAATTAGCACAGACCTTGATTTGTTTTAAATCATTGATATTATCAAAGATTTTCTTGTAGTTATCTTTAATTATTTCATTCTTAAAAGGAGACATCATCACTCCATCAATATGAATAGAATCATCTTCTACAACGATTTCTTTAATACCTAATGATTCAATCTTATTACGTAATAGATGTTCCTTCTTTTCTAGGTTTAAACAATAAAATTCCCCTGTAGATAAATCAGCATAAGCAAGTGTATAAGAGAAATCAAATACACCTAAAGCCCCAATAAAGTTATTCACCTTCTCATTTAACTTAAAGTCCATTAAAGTACCAGGTGTAACAATCTGAACAACACCTCTTTCTACAAGACCTTTGGCTTTAGGATCAGATAGTTGTTCTACAATAACAACCTTATGTCCTTGTTTGACCAATTCTTCTACATAGCCACTTGCAGCATGAAATGGTACACCACACATTGGTACGCGTTCTTTAACACCTGCATTTTTACCTGTTAAAGCAAGATTTAATGCTTTTGAGGCAATAGCTGCATCATCAAAAAACATTTCATAGAAATCACCAATACGATACATCACAATAGCATCTTGATGATCTTTTTTTAATTCTAAATATTTCTCCATCATGGGAGAGTACTTTTCTTTTTTCAAAATGATACTCACTCCTAACTCCCTCATTATAGCATATTTTTAATCAATCATAAGATGTAATGCTAAGAGAGCACTCTTTTCTAATTCATCTATTGTTGTATATTCACTTACACTATGACAATCATTCATCGCACAAGCCACAACTATTCCTCTAATGCCTTCTTTCACATATCTATTATTATCAGATCCACCATGTGTAGAAATAAGGCGAGGTGTTAATTGAAGATTATGACATGCACGTTTAAAACGTTCAACAACTTCTTCATCTTCATTGATCTTATAAGCTTCAATGTGTACATAATCATCACACTCTATAGAAGCATGTTCATTATTGGCTTCTTCTTTAAAAACAGTATGAATATGTTTACTCCATTTTAATGCATCCTGATGATCAAAACTTCTTATTTCTCCAGTAATACCGACTTCTCTAGGAACAATATTTCTTCCTTCTCCACCCTGAATTGTACCAAAGTTCACTGTAGTCTTATCATTGACATGACCATTAGGAATTCGATACATAGCACTTGCTGCAATCTTTAAAGCATGAATTCCATCTTCAGGATTAAAACCTGCATGAGCACTTTTACCTTTTACATTAACCTTAAATGAAATAATAGAAGGTGCTTCTAAGGCTGCGAGACCTACTTGTCCTGCTAAATCAAATGTATAAGCAATACGTGACTTGATACGACTAAAGTCATAATAAGCACTTCCCACATCATAAGGCTCTTCTGCAACACTAATAGCAAGTTCTATATCTCCATGAGGAAGATCATTCTCTTTTATTGTACGAATGGCTTCAATATAAGAAGCAAGAGCACTTACATCATCAGCACCTAATACTGTTGTCTCGTCACTTGTAATGCGCCCATCTTCATGAATAATGGCCTGTTTTCCTTTACCTGGTGAAACAGTATCCATATGTCCTGAAAACATAAGAGGTTCTTTGTTTGTATGGCCTTTTAATACAGCATAAATATTACCTGCTTCAAAGCCTTCTATAGGCATTTCTATGCATTCCATATGACACTCTTTAAAAATATTCATTAAATAGTCTTTCATCTTCTTTTCATGATAAGATTCACTATCAATAGTTACCATTTCACAAAATGTCTGAACTAGTCTTTCTTTATTAATTTGCATAAATGCCCCATCCCTTAAAGTCAAAAAATGGAAGGAATAATATCCCTTCCATCCTCCTATTATCTGTTACCTGAATTTGAAGAATCCTTTAACAATACGTCATGTGCGCCACCTTCAACAATTGAAGTAGCAGACACAAGCTGGATCTTTGCTTTTTCCTGTAATTCAGCAATTGTAAGTGCACCACAGTTACACATTGTATGTTTCATCTTGCTTAATGATAAACCAACGTTATCTTTTAAGCTACCAGCATATGGCACATAAGAATCTACACCTTCTTCAAATGAAAGCTTCTTATCTCCACCTAAGTCATATCTCTGCCAGTTTCTAGCACGTGCAGAACCTTCACCCCAGTATTCTTTCATATACTGACCGTTGATGTTCACCTTGTTAGTTGGTGATTCATCAAAACGAGAGAAGTAACGACCTAACATAATAAAGTCAGAACCCATAGCTAAAGCTAAAGTCATATGATAATCATGAACAATACCACCATCTGAACAGATAGGGATATAAATACCAGTTTCTTTGAAATATGCATTTCTTGCTTCAGCAACCTCAATAGTTGCAGTAGCCTGACCTCTACCGATACCTTTCTGTTCACGAGTAATACAGATAGAACCGCCACCGATACCGATCTTGATGAAGTCAGCACCAGCTTCTGCTAAGAATCTGAATCCTTCACCATCTACAACGTTACCAGCACCAACTTTTACAGTATCACCATAATGTTCTCTGATCCATGCAATAGTGTTAGCCTGCCAAGCTGAGTAACCTTCAGAAGAGTCAATACATAATACATCTACACCTGCTTCAATTAATGCAGGAACTCTTTCTGCGAAGTCTCTAGTGTTGATACCAGCACCAACTACATAACGTTTAGATTCATCTAATAATTCATTAGGATTTGACTTTCTTGATTCATAATCCTTTCTGAATACAAAATAAAGAAGTCTGTTATCATCATCAATAATTGGTAAAGCATTTAATTTGTTTTCCCAGATAATATCATTTGCTTCTTTTAAAGTAATATCTTTATGTCCGCATACTAACTTATCAAAAGGTGTCATAAAATCAACAACTTTTTCGTTTTCATCCATACGGCTGACACGGTAATCTCTACCAGTCACTAATCCAACTAAACGGCCATTTGCTGTACCATCTTCAGTAACAGCCATAGTAGAATGACCTGTCTTTTCTTTAAGTGCAAGAACATCTGCTAATGTATCATTAGCGCTTAAGTTAGAATCACTTGGTACGAAACCTGCCTTATAGTTTTTAACACGTCTTACCATTGCTGCCTGTGATTCAATTGTCTGTGAACCGTAGATAAATGAACATCCACCTTCTCTTGCTAAAGCAACTGCCATACCATCATCAGATACAGCCTGCATAACTGCAGATACAAGAGGGATATTTAATGAAAGTGCTGGTTCTTCACCTTTCTTGAATTTAACTAAAGGTGTCTTTAAACTAACATTCTGTGGCTGGCATTCTTCACTAGAATAACCAGGAATTAATAAATATTCATTAAAAGTGTGTGAGGGTTCATTAAAAATATGTGCCATAATAATCTCCTTTTTATATAAATTAGTTCAATAATAAACATTTAAAAACATTTAGTCAATAGCTTTTAATAATTCTTCATTGATGATTGTTTCAACTTGTATAAGGTAATCATTAACTTCACTTTTTAGATTCAAATAATTGACAATCAAAGGATGATTCTCAAAGTATGCTTTTTTGTCTTGATAGGCTTTTAACTCTTCATCAGTTAATTCACCAAGAGCCTTCTTTTTAAGAATAATCTGGCTCTCTTGTTTGATTTCATCTTCTAAAGATAATAATTCAGGATGTTCTCTTAAAGTCTTTTCATACTTCTTAAATTCCTGAATAAGAGGATTATTTAGAATTAATTGATTCAAAGAATCTGCTTTATTCTTAGTTATTTGATTCAAGCTGTTCTCCAGTTAATGCCCATGTCTTTGCTTCAGTTACACGAACATCTACAATCTGACCAACCATTGAAGCATCACCTTTAAAGTTAATAAGTTTGTTATGTTCTGTATAACCTGATAAAACATCTGGGTTCTTCTTTGAAGGACCTTCTACAAGTACTTTAACAACCTGTCCTAAGTATTTCTGATTTGCTTCATTAGCATACTTATTCACTAATTCATTTAAGCGATATAAACGCTGTTCCTTATCACTTAGAGGAACATTATCTTCCATCTTTGCAGCTGGAGTCCCTTCTCTAGGTGAATAAATAAATGTATAAGCTAAATCATACTTACAATAGTTATATAAAGATAAAGTATCCTGGAATTGTTCTTCTGTTTCATTAGGGAAACCAACAATAATATCTGTTGTAATAGTACAATCAGGAATCTTTTCTTTAATCATATCAAATAGCTTCAAATAGCTTTCCTTTGAATATCGTCTACCCATAAGCTTTAAAACTTCATCATTCCCTGACTGAACAGGTAAATGAATAGAAGGCATGATATTATCATACTTAGCGATAATATCAATCATATCCGCATTAAAATCCCAAGGATGGCTTGTTGTAAAACGAATACGATCAATACCAGTCTTTGCAACAGCTTCTAATAATGTTGCAAAACTTGTATCGTTATTTAAATCCTTACCATAAGAATTAACATTCTGTCCAAGTAATGTGATTTCTTTATAACCACTATTCTTTAATTCTTCTACTTCCTTGATAATTTCATCTAATTCACGAGAACGTTCCTTACCTCTTGTATAAGGGACAATACAATAAGTACAGAACTTATTGCATCCATACATGATATTCACCCATGCCTTGTAGTTATTGGCACGATGACTTGGAAGATTTTCAATAACATCCCCTTCCTTAGACCAGACTTCAAGAACAAGTTCTTTTTCTAACATTGCCTGTTTTAATAAAACTGGAAGACGGTGGATATTATGTGTACCGAAAATAAGATCAACCTGCGGGAATTTCTCTAAGATCTTATTCACAACCACTTCTTCCTGTGCCATACAGCCACATACACCAAAGATTAGATTTGGTCTAGTCTTCTTGATATTCTTCAAGTAACCAATCTTACCAAACACTTTTTCTTCCGCATTTTCTCTAATAGCACATGTATTTAATAATACAACATCTGCCTGTTTTACTTCATCAGTATGAGTATAACCCATCATTTCTAAGATACCAGATAATGTTTCAGTATCTCTTTCATTCGCTTGACATCCATAAGTCTGGATATAATATGTCTGTCCTTTGCCAATTCCCACCATATCTGCAGGAATCTCAAATGCATCATCTAAATGCTGTACTTCAGTACGACCTCTAGAACGTGCATCCTTTAAAGAAGGACCTTTAAAATATTTACTATAATCTTTCATAAACGCTCCTTTTCGACACCATTATAACAAATACCCCTCATAAAAAAAACCCCCTAAATTAGGGTAAAAGTTTTAAATTAAAAACATATAGACAACAAGTGGAATAGTGAAAACAGATATTAATGTTGTCATAAATATTGTCTTGGCTGCTAGCCCACTATCTCCACCATATTTATTCGTAAATAATACTGCAGAGCTTCCTACCGGCATAGATAACATAATCAAAGTCAATCCTCTTAAATAACTATCTTTGATTAAAAATACAATTGCAGGATAAGCAATGACAGGGAAAATTAACTGCTTTATTATTGTATAAATATAAACACGTAGTTCATTAAATACATCTTTAATATTCATTGCCCCAAGTGTGACACCGATAATAATCATCGCGAGAGGTGTTGTCATATCTCCTACCATACCTGTAAAGTCTGTGATAATCTTAGGCGCTCTTATATGCAATAAATAGAGAATAAGCGCTAAGAAAGAACAAATCACACCTGGTGTAATTAAATTCTTTAAATTGAGTTTATTGCTTCCCTGCTGGCCAATTCCAATCAAATAGACACCTAAAGTAAATAACATAATATTAAATACCATGCCAAATAAAGATGTATGGAAAATAGAATCGTTTCCAAATATAGCTTTCATAATAGGATAACCAATAAAGCCAATATTAGAAAATACTGTCATAAAGACATAAAGACCTGTTTGATTACTTGGGACATGTAACAATTTATTAATAAGCAATCCAATAAAAGGTGTAATAACATAAGTAATGACCGCAATACCTAAAATAGTGAAAATTGTTTTTGAGTCACTATATTTTTCTGTACATAATACAGAATTCAATACCATGCATGGTGTCGTGACCGATAAAACTAGAGATGTGAGTTTACTATTTGTATTCAAATCTAAAATATTTACTCGATATAATAAAAATCCTAACCCCATTAATGCAAATAATACAACCATCTGTCCAATAATCACATTTATATCCATAAGATCCCCCTTCTATCAAAAAAAGGCACAGGATTTAACCTGTGCCATAAAATTGCTCTTATCCAAAGAATCCATCAGGCTGGATTGAGAAGTACATATAACTTCCTTCTGGAGTCTTCTTGAATAAAGACTTACAATGAGAAGCAGCATCTTCTGGTGATAATTCTGTTTCACATTCGAAAGTAGCCTTAATACCAGCTTTACTTACATACTTCAATTCTACCTTATCATCCTTATATCCATCAAAAAAAGTAACTAGCTTCTGCACCTGTGCAGTCTGCATTAAAATTTTACATTTAGCCATAAAAAACTTGTCCTCCTTCAATAACTAGAACTATTATACTGTATTCTTCACAAAATGTGAAGACGCTTTCTCTTGTTTTTACTTGAACTTTACCTGTGGATCAATTCTGATTCTTTCAATGTTTGTACACTTGTTTCCATCAAAATGAAGCAATGTTGCACAAAACTGTCCTTCATCTTCAACAACTCTAAAAGGTGTCATAATACCCTTAACACTACGTTCAATAATTGCTTCTTTCTCACACCCAATAACACTTTCATATGGTCCAGTCATTCCAACATCACATTGGAATGCTGTGCCCTTTGGAAGAATCTTTTCATCACCTGTAGGAACATGTGTATGAGTACCTAATACTGCACTGACACGTCCATCTACATAGTAACCGAAGGCTATTTTTTCACTTGTTGCTTCACCATGGAAGTCAATGATATGGATATCACTGTTATCATTTTCTAGTACAGGCTCAATAGCTTCAAATGGATTTTGAGGTTTTCCATCCATAAAAGTAAGACCAAGTAAATTAGTCACTCTTATTTTTTTACCTTTTACCTCAATGACTCTAGAACCTACTCCTGGCATTGCAAGTGGCTTATTAAGTGGAACAATTAAATGATCCGCTTCATCAATATAATCAAAGATTTCTTTCTTTGAATAAGTATGATTTCCCATAGTAATTAAAGAAATACCATAAGTAAGTAATTCATCATAATGTTTCTGTAATAATCCTTTACCATGGCTTGTATTCTCACCATTCGCAATGACACATTCAACACTATATTTTTCTACAATTTTTGGTAGATATGTCGCAATCATCTTACGTCCTGTCTTACCAAAAATATCTCCTATAAATAATATATTCATTTTATTCACATCCTTAAAGAAAAAGTAGATAGGTTGGACCCTATCTACTTAGCTATTTCATTAGCACGAATCTCACGGATCACAGTTACTTTAATATGTCCTGGGTAAGTGAGTTCGGTTTCAATCTTTTCTTTGACATCTCTTGCAAGTTTATGTGCTTTTAAGTCATCAATCTTTTCTGGATTAACGATAACTCTAATTTCACGACCTGCCTGAATAGCAAATACCTTATCCACACCTTCAAACTGTTTAGGTAATTCTTCAAGTTTTTCAAGTCTCTGGATATAATTTTCAATTTTTTCACTTCTACTGCCAGGTCTTGCAGCTGATAATGTATCTGCTGCAGAGATGAGTACTGCAATGATAGATGTTGCTGGAACATCACCATGATGAGATTCAATCGCATTGATTACAGTCGCATTTTCACCAAATTTCTTAGCGAATTTAGCACCTAATTCAACATGGCTTCCTTCCATTTCATGGTCTACTGCTTTACCTAAGTCATGTAATAAACCAGCACGTTTAGCAAGCTGCTGATTTAATCCAAGTTCAGAGGCCATAATACCGGCAAAATGAGCCACTTCAATTGAATGCTGTAAAGCATTCTGACCATAACTTGTACGATATTTTAACTTACCAATCATCATGACAAGTTCTTTGTTCATCTTTGATAGTCCTAATTCAAAGACAGCATCCTGCCCTGCCTTTAAAATAGTATCATCTAAATCCTTCTTAGTCTTAGCGACTACTTCTTCAATACGTCCTGGCTGAATACGTCCATCATGAATAAGTGTTTCAAGTGATAAACGTGCCACTTCACGACGAATTGGATCAAAACATGATAATGTGATCACTTCTGGAGTATCATCGATAATTAAATCAACACCAGTCGCATTTTCAATCGCCTTAATATTACGACCTTCACGACCAATAATACGTCCCTTCATTTCTTCACTTGGAAGTGCTACTACACTGACTGTGCGTTCAATGACTTCTTCCTGAGAATAACGATTCAAGGCATTCGCAATAATATCCTTTGCAAATAATGAAGCTTTAGTCTTTGCTTCATCTTCTTGTTCTTTGATATAAGCAGTGACTTCAGTCTCCATACGCTGTTCTACTTGTTTAAAGAGTTCAGCTTTTGCTTCCTGTGCAGACATAGCTGCAATTTTTTCAAGTTCAGCTACTTTTTCATCAATCTGATGTTGTAGCTTTTCTTCCTTGACCTCTAGTTCCGCCTTTTTCTTATTTAATTGTTGGCTTCTTGCTTCAAGAGCATCTTCCTTTCCCTGTAAAGAAATATCTCTACGGTCGATGTTCTGTTCACGTTGTAATAGCTTATTTTCAAACTTAGTCAATTCTAAACGCTGCTGCTTTGCTTCTTTTTCAGCTTCAAGCTTATATTCATAAGCTTTTGTTTTTGCATCAAGCGTTGCTTCTTTAATGAGATTGTCTGCTTTTGTATTAGCTTCTTCAACAATTGTTTTGGCATCTGCATTTGCTTTAGAAATCTTCAAACGGATATACATATAATAACATCCTGCACCTAAGACAAACACAAGAACATAGGTCAAGACTTTAATTAAATTCATATAAAAGCCCTCCGTGTCCTATGTATAAAAGTGCTAAAAAGCACTAGTTATATTATAATGTATTTATATTCACTTTTCAATCATACATTAACGTAAAAAAGCAGTCTTCTATCTAGACTGCTTACTTGCTTTAAGGGGATTTGTCATCAATAATGTGGTATTAACCTTATCTAGAAGTGCTTCTAATTCAATATCATTGTTGTTTTCAATAAAATTATGATCTATGCATCCCATAATCGCATATGTGTAAAACAATATAAGATTATCAAATTTTTCATCTGATATATCCACAATAAAGTTATCTAATAAATATTCTGTAAATATTCTTTTAAATACTACAAACAGATAATGGTCTAACTGATTACTGTTCATTGAAAACGCAATATGTCTAATGGCGCGACGATTTTCCACTAAAAAATTCAAAGCAACCTCAGAACATTCACTCCAAGAAGCACCTTCTTCAAACATCCGTTCAATGGTGATCACATGATTATTAAAGACAGATTCAATTAAAGAATAAATATCATCAAAATGATAGTAAAAGGTATTTCTATTAATACCACATTTATTCGCAATATCCTGAATCGTGATCTTATCAAGAGGTTTTTCTTCAACAAGTTCTAGAAATGTATTGATTATAAGTTGTTCTGTTTTTTTCATATTTACACCACACTTCACAAAAAGGCGGAATCTTCCGCCTATTAAACGAGACTATTCTGTAGCTTCATCCACTTCTTCAGTGCCAAAGAGCTGTGCTTTGACTTTTTCTTCCACTTCTTCAAAGATAGCTGGATGTTCGATAAGGAAGTTTTTCGCATTTTCCCTTCCCTGTCCAATCTTCTCACCATTATAAGCATACCAGGCGCCTGATTTTTCTACAATATCACCTTCTACTGCTAAATCAAGAATTTCACCATCACGTGAAATACCTTTACCATAGATAATATCAACCTGAGTTGTCTTAAATGGAGGTGCTACTTTATTCTTAACAACCTTGATATTGGCTTTATTACCAATAATTTCGCCATTCTGTTTGATCTGTTCACTTCTTCTAATTTCTACACGGACAGAAGAATAGAACTTCAAGGCACGACCACCTGTTGTTGTTTCTGGATTTCCATACATAACCCCAATCTTTTCACGTAGCTGGTTAATAAAGATTACTGTACAGTTTGTCTTATTCATAACACCTGAAAGCTTTCTTAAAGCCTTACTCATCAAACGTGCCTGTAAACCAACTGCTGCATCTCCCATTTCACCATCTAATTCCACCTGTGGAACAAGAGCTGCAACCGAGTCAATAACAATCAAATCAATCACACCAGAACGCACCAACATTTCAGCAATCTCTAATGCCTGTTCACCACTATCTGGCTGTGAAAGAATCAATTCATCAATATCAACACCTAAATTCTTTGCATAAACAGGATCAATAGCATGTTCTGCATCAATGAATGCTGCTTTACCGCCCTGCTTTTGTGCCTGGGCAATCGCATGTAATGTAAGAGTTGTTTTACCACTTGATTCAGGACCATATATTTCGATAATACGGCCTTTAGGGTAACCACCAATACCTAATGCTTTATCAAGAGTTAAAGAGCCTGAAGGGATGACGTCTACATCCACTGCTGTACGGTCTCCAAGACGCATAACAGACCCTTTACCAAATTTCTTTTCAATTTGACTGATTGCATCATCTAATGCTGCATCAGTATCTTTGACTGCAGTTTTCTTTTCCTTCGCCATAAACATATACCTCCATACATATTCATACGACAATTATTTATAAATTACTTCAAAATTTCAGAAATCTTCATTTTTCCGATTGCAAGAGCTTGTTCTACAATCTGTTTACGGCTGCCTTCTAGTTCATATTCATATGTATGAACTTCATCCTTATAGGCAATTCCAATATATATCAAACCGGCCTTCTTGCCTTCCATAGCATCTGGACCTGCATTACCTGTAAATGAAATACAAAGATCTGTATCAAACATCTTCTGTCCATTGATACACATAAGGCCTGCTACTTCATTCGATACTACACCATAGGTATCAATCACTTCCTGAGGGATACCTAATACCTGATGCTTAATAATTGTCTGATAACTGACAAGACTTCCCTTATAAACAGCAGAAACTCCTGGAACTGATCCAAGAGTTGCTGCAAAGTTTCCTACTGTAAAGCTTTCAACACTAGAAATTGTTACATTCTTTTTTATCAACAATCTAACTAAATCTTCCATATTACATACTCTCCATGATTAAATCTCTATTCTTCCAGAAATAATCAATACCAGATAATAATGAAACACATGCTGCGATATTAATGACATAATTCGCAAATGGGATATCCCAGTGTGCAAAGATTGGATTATTTAATAAGAGAAGACAAATACCCACCATCTGAGTGACTGTCTTAAGTTTTCCATAAATACTAGCAGCAAGAACTCTATTAGAACTAGACGCAACAAGACGTACACCATCCACGAAAGTATCTCTTAAAAGCATAACGATTAAGGCAATGACTGACATCTTATTGTTCCAAGTAAGAAGAATAAGTGCTGAATTCACAAGCATCTTATCCGCAATAGGATCCACAAACTTACCAAAAGTAGTGACAAGATGATTTTTTCTTGCAAGATAACCATCTAGAAAGTCTGTAAGAGATGCTCCTAAAAATACAATAAAAGCTAATAACTGAATGACAGAGATATCAGTAAAGAGAATATGAATCTGAGGCACACTGATATCTGTAAAATAAGGACATAAATATAATGCGATAAATACTGGCACAAGACATAAACGTGTTACTGTTAAACGATTTGGTAAATTCATCTTACTTCTCCAATGTTAAATTAGTATATTTGAGTCCTGTTTCAGCCTTTTCTTCATCAGTTAATGGAACTTCTACATCATCCACATATACCTTAACACCAGACTGTTCACCACTTACAAGTCTTAATGTGCTAAAGTCTGCTGTATTTAGTGTTACTTCAACACTGTCGCCTTCATTATAAACCTTACCTTCAAACTTAGTGTATTTAGTACGGTTTACATAAAGACTACCCCAGCACTTCTTAGAATATTCAACCTTTAATTTAAAAGTCTGTGCATTTGGATCCTTTAATTTAAAATTATAATTTAAATCACTATTTCTTGTATAAGTCACTGCAGGTACAACTTCTTCTTTCTTCTTTTCAGTTTTCTTTTTAGAAGGCTTCTTAGTTACTTCACCTGCTGCTGTCTGCTGATTACTTGTAAATGATGGTACATTTGCCTTAGACTTTGTTTTACTAATCGCAAAGAAACCTACACAGAAAATCATCGCAACAAGTAATATAATAATAATTACTCTAATCACATTCAAATGACTCTTATCACCTACTACACCTTTATTATTTGTAAATGAAGGCTTTTCAAAACGGAAAGCTTTTGCTTTTTCCTCATCTGCAGATAACTTTTTCTTTGTATTCTCACTCTGTGCTTCTGCTTCCTGTAATTCTTCTAACTCAATTTTCTGAGTTAAATTTAAATATTCATTCTGCACTTCTTTTTCATTTATATCAAGAGCACGGCAGATTTTTCTTAAATACATCTTCATATAGGCTTCTTCACCCTGATAATGGTCAAAGTTACCATTTTCTAAATCATTAATTATTGCGATTGAAAGCATTGTCTGAGAAGATAATTCCTCCACAGATAATCCTTTTTCTTCTCTTTTCTGTTTAATTATTTCACTAATATTCATCTCTAAGCCTCCTTGCATTCATATCAAGTCTATTTAACCACAAATAGTGTCATTTTACAACTATTATAGATACACAAAAAAAGACGGTTCCCAATGGAAACCATCTATGAGTCTGCTCTTATAAGCCGTGTTCTGTTTTTCAACTCATCATTTATCTTAGATTTCTCTACCTAGCATCCGTTCAATTCCTTTTGCTAGACTCCCCTACCAAAATTTGGGTTTCTGCCTCGCGAAGTTTACCCCTTTTCACCCTGTCATTTCTAACAGTATTCGTTTCTGTGGCACTTTATGGCTAGTTCCATATCTTACGACTTAGGCGTTCACCGTTGTCATTTCTGCCTGAGGTTATTGGCCTCAGCACGATCACTACTATCATCTCAGATAGTGGCAGCACGGACTTTCCTCTGTTTCCAGCGATCAGTTCTCGCAGACTATATTAATCTTTATTTTTATGATAGACTTCTCTTTCTAATTGAGAAATACGTCTGAGGACATCGACATTGTTATTCAAGCTCTCTTCCATGACGTGTGCATTATCTTTTTGATCCTGTCTTTCTCTTAATAATTCATTGAGTTTTCTTCTTAAAGCAGCATTCTCTTTTTGAAGACTTTCAATTTCATCATAAGATTCATTCAACATAGATTGAAAATTTAGATAATCTTCTTTCACAATATCAAGATAACTATCTACTTCATTTGCGCTATAGCCTTTTGTCTCAATAGAAAATTCTTTATTAAGAATTCTTTTAGGACTTAATCGAATCTTGTTTTCCATCGCCGTCACTCCTCATAAATATTCTACAAAAAACAAAAAGAAATGCAAGTAAAAGTTTCTTACAACGGAAAAACAGTGCATATGCATGCAACAATTAAAGCTGGTAAAAGATTAGCGACACGAATTTTTGTATCAAATACCAGATTAACACCTACACAAAATATAAGTATTGAACCAACAAAAGAAAGTGCACTCATGGCAGAAGCAGTAATATAGGGACTAATCATACTTGATAGAAGAGTTATTATTCCCTGAAATAATCCAACAGGTACAAAAGCAAATAAGCATCCCTTACCAAGGGTAGCACTCATCACAAGAATAATCACAAAATCAAGTATTGCTTTTGCGAAAAGAATAGAATGATTTCCATGAACCCCATCTTCAATAGCGCCAACAACAGCCATAGCGCCAATACAGACTGTTAATGAAGCTGTCACAAAACCATCTACAAACTTATGATCCTTTGCATTACCTGTTTTTATCTTCAGCCATTCACCAAAACGCGTCATCTTACCATCTAAATCTAACAATTCTCCTATTACAGCACCAAACGACAATGAAATAATCATCATCATTGTTCCTGTTGTTTCAATAGATCCGCTCTTAATCACCAGCATCTTACTTAATCCCCCAGCAATACCTATGAAAATAACAGCGACTCCATCTGCTTTCATCAATGTATTCTGCATTGATTCTTTAAGATGATTTCCAAAAACCATCCCTGCAATACCAGCTATAATAATAGCACTGCAATTAATGATTGTACCTAGTCCAAACATCCTAAACAAAAACTTTCATCAAAGATGAAAGTTATCCCTTCAGACCTCTAGATTGACGATCCATATCTTCTACTACGATGTCATAGATTTCACCTAAAGTAGAACAATATTCTAATAACTGCCATGGTTCATTTGTATGGAAATGAATTTTAATTAAGTCTTCATCACCTACTGCAAGAAGGCAGTCTCCTTTAAAATGTTCAGTGATGTAATCATTGATTTCATCTTCATCTAAATCATGACCATCAATTAATAACTGTGTATCATATCTAAATTCTAAAGCCATATTAATAATCCTCCTAATACAAAAAGTATATCATTATTTGTATTATCAGTCCATTATGATAAAATACTTTTTGAGGTGATTCCATGAAAATTCTTGGCATTATTACAGAATATAACCCCTATCATCTAGGACATCGCTTACATCTTCAGGAAGCTAAAAAACTAATTAAGCCTGATTTAACTATATGTGTCATGAGCAGTTCTTTTGTACAAAGAGGAGAACCGGCAATGATCAGTTATCAAAAAAGAGCCGCAATTGCAATAGAAGAAGGCATAGATATCGTTATAGAACTTCCTCTTGTTTATGCCTGTCAGAGTGCAGATTATTTTGCGAAAGGTGCAGTAACATTACTTCATGAAATGGGCGTGACTGATCTTGTATTTGGCAGTGAGGATGGCAATATAGAGACATTCATAGAAATAGCTGAAGGTATTGAACAAGACCCTGCTACTTACAATACGAAAGTTAAAGAAGGTATGAAGGATGGATTACGTTATCCTGATGCTTGTAATCAAGCATTACAGTTTATTTTAAATAAGGAAGTGAGAACACCTAATGACTTATTAGGATTAAGTTATGTCAAAGAGGTGGTTCATCATCATTATCCTATTTCTATGCATTGTATTAAGCGTACTAATGATTATCATGCAAAAGATATTCAACAAATTTCCAGTGCAACCTCTTTACGTATTGCGTTGAAGCATGGAATTGATGTAGCCCATCAATTACCTGGATATGAAACTTATAAAGACTCTCATTTCTTTACATTAGAAGAGTTTTATCCTTATTTAAAGTATTTAATTACCTTTACCCCTCTTGAAGGGCTTCATATGATTGAAGAAGGACTTGATGACCGTTTGTATAAAGTGAATCAAGAAACTTATAGTCTAGAAGAGTTAATTAACAGTTTAACGAGTAAACGTTATACAAGAAGCAGAATACAAAGAATGCTAGTCCATATTCTTCTTCATAATACAAAAGAGGAAATGAAAAAAGCCATGGATATTGATTATATTCATATCCTAGGCTTATCTACTAAAGGACAGCGTTATATTAAAACAGCTAAAAAGAATACAGAATATAAGATCATCACTAACATCACAAAGCATAAGCATCCTGCTTTAGATATTGAAAAAAGAGGGGCTCAGCTTCTTAATTTAGTAGATCCTGGTTTCTTTAAAGAAACCATTAAAGCGATTCCTTATCGTAAAATTGATTCAAAATAAAGGCAACACCATCGTCATTATTACTCAAAGTAACATGATCTGCTTTTTCTTTTAAGTCATTAGGAGCATTGTCTACGACATAACTTACCCCTGCCATTTCTAGCATATCTTCATCATTATAATAATCTCCAAAAGCGACAGTATTCTCTAATGGAATTTGATAATGACTGGCTACTGCTTGAATCGCATTGGCTTTAGTAGCTTTTTCATGTGTGATTTCCAGATAATAGGAAGCACTGCGAGTAATATGTAAAGAAGGATATGTTTCCTTTAAATAAGAAGTAACATGATCAATAGATCCAATACAGACTATTTTATGAATGGTCTGTATTTTTTTAATGTCTTCTAGCCCTATCTTAGTTGATACCTTCCCAATATAAGACTCTTCTATTGCATGATCTTTAAAATATTGATTTGTAGAATACCAGTTATCTCCATCATAAATGTTCCAATCTAAATCATCACAATAAGAACATATATCATAAACCATATCCGTTGGTATTGTATAAGAGATGATTTTATCCTTCAAAATGATTATTGCCCCATTATGGGCTACTAGAGGTGCTTTATAAGGGACAAATGATCGAATACTTTCAGGAAGTCTTGAAGAAATAGGAATAAACAAATCATCATGTGCATACACCTTCTTTATAGCCTGTAATGTCGTATGAGAAAGTGTATTATCACTATGAAGAAGTGTTCCATCCAAATCTGAAAAGATTAGTTTCATAAGAAAAAAAGATCAGTGTAAGCACTGATCTTAACCTCTTAACACGGCATTATGGTCCTTCTTGCAGGCTTCAAGAATTTTTTCCATAGCTGAGTTGATTGTTGCATCATCTAATGTACGAGATGGATCCTGGAATAATAATGAGATAGCCAATGACTTCTTACCTTCTTCCATATGTTCACCTTCATAAACATCAAATACTTCTGCACTCTTTACAAGCTGTTTGCTTGCACGTTTGATTGTCTTAACAACATCTGATGCAGGTACTTTTGAATCAACAACTAAAGCGATATCACGAGATACTGCAGGATATAGAGGAATAGCTTTGAATTTTAAGGCACGAGTACGTAATGCAAGAATAGCTGTTAAATTCAATTCTGCCACATATGTATCGTTGACTTCATAAGCCTTTGCCCTGGCAGGATGTACCTGTCCGATAACACCTACAATTTCCTTACCCATCTTGATATAACCACTTCTACCTGGGTGGAAGTCCTTATTGTCTGCTTCTACCTTTTCAAAAGTATAACGTGATTCTTCAATACATAACTTCTTGAATAATGTTTCTACAAAGCCTTTCACAAGATAGAAATCAACAGCTTCCTTCTTGCCCATCCAAGGAACATTAACATAGTCTCCACTTACTGCAATTGCTAAGTTAGATACTTCCTTGTCAGAATATGTATTCGCAATTTCAAAGATGTTAACATCCTTATTTGAATGTGCATTGTTGTAATGAATTGTCTGTAAAAGAGAACCAATAAGTGATTTTCTTGCAACACTTCTTTCTTCACCTAAAGGACTCATTAACTTAACTGTATTATCTAAAGAATGGAATAAGTTAAATTCATTGACAGCTGCTTCACTTGTTAATGTATAAGTCAATGTTTCATGTAAACCAAGGTCTACAAGTGTATGTCTAATTAACTGTTCTTTAGACTGTTTTGGTGTTAAGACACCATCTGTCATATTCATAACTGGTAAAGTAGTTGGAAGGTTATCATAGCCATAGATACGTGCGACTTCTTCCACTAAATCTGCATCCATAGTAATATCATTACGATATGTAGGAACAGTTACAGTAAATAATTCATCTTCTAATGTATATTCAAAGCATAAGCTATCAAAGATATCAGATACTTCTTTAACTGTTAATGAAGTACCAAGTAAGCCATTGACTCTTGATAATTCAATAGTGACAGTTTTTCTTGTTTCATCAAGAGGTGTATGTACTGTTTCATAAATAGTTTCAGCATCCGCAAACTGTACTAATAAATCAGCACAGCGATCTAATACCTTTAATGAACTCATTGTATCAATAGCACCCTTGATATAATGCTGTGATGCATCTGTTAATAAGTTCATACGTCTTGCTGTATTTCTTAATGCAGCACCATCAAAAGTAGCTGCTTCAATAACGATATTCTTTGTATTCTCATCAATCTTAGTGTCATTACCACCCATAACACCAGCAACACAGCCAATGCCATCATCAGTTGATACAATAACATCTTCTGGTAAGATATCATATTCATTTTCATCAAGAAGAACAGCCTTCTGATTGAATCCAGTTTTGATTGTGAAAGCCTTCTTTACAAGCTTATCATAGTCATACATATGAATAGGCTGACCTGTTTCAACCATGACGAAGTTTGAAATATCTACAATATTATTAATAGGCTTAATACCTGATGCAAGAAGTGCATTCTGCATCCATTTAGGTGATTCTTTAGTTGTTACACTCTTCACCAATTTAGCACCAAAGAATGAGCATAAAGGAGTTTCTACATGAACTTCAATTTCACTCTTTTCTTCAGGATATTTCTTGATTTCTGGTAAAGTAACCTTTCTACCTAATACAGCAGCTGCTTCATAAGCTAGAGACTGCATAGCCATACAATCAGCTCTGTTTGGTGTCAAACCAATATCAAGAATATAATCATCTAAACCAAGATAAGTGAGTGCTTCTGTACCTACTGGTGCATCTTCTGATAATACATGAATACCAGCTTTATCTTCTTCTTTTAATAAACGGTTATCTAATCCTAGTTCAGCAATAGAACAGATCATACCATCAGACTTTTCGCCTCTGATAGCACCTGAAGAAATCTTACCACCTTCAAGTTCACATCCTGGTAATGCAACAATAACCTTTTCACCAGCAGCCACATTAGGTGCACCACAGACAATCTGTCTTACTTCACCAGGGGCAGTTTCTACCTGACAGATATGAAGATGGTCAGAATTAGGATGTTCAATACATTCCTTTACATAACCAACAACAAGCTTAGTCCCTTTCGCAAGAGGTCCCTGTCCTTCTACTTCTAATCCAATACGAGTGATCTTTTCTGCAAGTTCTGCAGGATCTTGATCATCTACTTTCACATATTTATTTAATAAATGTAAACTAGCTAACATATACTACTCCTTTCTTTCGAACTGTTCTAAGAATCTTAAGTCGTTATTGTAGAAATCACGAATATTATCAATATCATATTTCAACATAGCAACTCTTTCTAGTCCGATACCAAATGCAAATCCCTGGTATTCCTTAGGATCAAATCCACACATTTCTAATACATGAGGGTTAACCATACCAGCACCTAATACTTCAATCCATCCAGTACCTTTACACATAGCACAGCCCTTACCACCACAGTTGGCACAAGAGATATCTACTTCTACACTTGGTTCTGTGAACGGGAAATAAGAAGGTCTTAAACGAATTTCACGCTTTTCACCAAACATCTTCTTAGCGAAAACATCTAATGTACCCTTTAAATCACCCATAGTGATATTCTTATCGATGACAAGTCCTTCACACTGCATGAACTGATGTGAATGAGTGGCATCATCATCGTCACGACGGTATGTCTTACCAGGGCAGATAACCTTGATAGGTCCTTTACCCTTCGCTTCTAACATAACATGTGCCTGTACAGGAGAAGTATGTGTTCTCATTAATGTATTTTCATCAATATAGAATGTATCCTGCATATCTCTTGCAGGGTGTCCTTTAGGTAAGTTCATTAATTCGAAGTTGAAATGATCTGATTCTACTTCAGGTCCTTCAGCTACCTTATATCCCATACCTAGGAATAATTCTTCTAAGTCTTCCTTAACACGTGTTAAAGGATGTACAGATCCTACTGGTAAACGATTACCTGGTAAAGAGATATCAATATCTTCTGCAAGTAAACGTTCATTTAAAGCTTTTTCTTCTAAATAAGCTTTCTTTTCTTCAATAGCCTGTCCAATTTCCTGTTTAGTCTTATTTGAAACCTGTCCAAATGTTTTTCTTTCTTCAGGAGCCATAGTCTTCATTGATTTCATAGCAGCCTGAATAGGTCCTTTTTTACCAAGATAGAATACACGTAAGTCATTTAATTCTTTCGCATCAGCGCAAGCTGCAATTTTCGCAAGTGCTTCTTCCTGGATTTTTAATAATTCATCCATAACTTTCCTCCTTAAAAAAATAAAAAGCCGTTCCAATAGGAACGACTTAAATCGCGGTACCATCCTAAATTCATATAGTATACACTATATGCACTTTACCACTTATAACGTCAGTGTCACGGCGGGGATTAGCCGCACTCCAAGGTGAATTCAATAATATCTTATAAGAAGATTTCCACCAGTCTCTTCCTCTCTCAATATAAGCATATTACATACTAGTCCTTTTCTTCGTGTTCTCATGTATTATACCTAATTATTCGGAAAAAGACAAGACGAAATCTAATCTATCGAACAATCCTTCTGATTCCAATGTGATAATGTCTCAATGTATCCAAGTTGATAATGTCCCAATTG